>OQVI01001929.1_pt1 | contig 13836 bp, 7 predicted proteins | sample 1691651 | NCBI WGS metagenome assembly OQVI01 (sample SAMN03418287, study PRJEB22391) | human gut metagenome | biome: human-gut; feature: organic feature; material: feces | host: Homo sapiens | place: Italy | collected 2013-04
CGGAAAGCGAAACGGGCCTTGCTGCATGTTGATATGTGTGGTTCTGGAATGTCTTGGCTGTCAGATGGTTACACGGTAGGGCCGGAAACCGGGCCCAGGGTGAAATATCTTGACATGCGATGGCCTGCAGGCCGTGGCCTCGTGGCGTGAGGTGCAGGTGGCCCCGGGGCTGTGTGGGCTATGCCGCGGGGGTGGGGCGGCGCAGCGCCAGCGCCGGCATGGTGGCGTCATGGCTTGCCCTTGCCATACTGCTTCGGGCTCACCCCGTACTTGGCCTTGAAGCATTTGTTGAAGTACGAAGCGTCTATTATGCCCACCTTGTAGCTTACTTCGGTCACGTTGAGCCGCCCCTCGAGCAGCAGTTCGGCGGCAAGCTCCATGCGCTTGTTCAGCAAATACTTGTTGGGAGATACGCCGGTGAGCTCTTTCACCTTCTTGAAGAACTTTGAGCGGCCTATGTACATCATCTCGGCAAGGGCCGTCACGGTGAAGTCGGGCGCGCTGATGTTCTGCAGAATCAGTGCATCCATCCTGTCGATAAACTTCTTGTCGGCAGGCGACATGATAAGCCTGATTTCGTCTGCCTGGGCGGCAGGCGTGTCGCAATGGCCGTTGTCTTGCGTCGCCCGCCTTTTGGCCTTCTGCGCATTCTTTATCAGTTGGGCCGCTCGGCCGGTGAGGAGGCGGAAGTTGCAGGGCTTCACCATGTAGTCGTCGGCCCCGGCGTTGTAGCTCTTCAGCTTGTGGGCGTCGTCGTCGAGGGCCGTAAGCATGATCACGGGGATGTCGGCCGTCTCGATGTTCGTCTTCAGATGCTTCACAATGTCGTATCCGCTGATGTCGGGCAGCATCACGTCGCAGATTACAAGTGCCGGTTTGCGTGCCGCCACCCCGTCGAGCCCGGCCTCGCCGGTGGCGTAGCTGTCGATGTGGAAGTAAACGCCCATCTCGCTTTCCGTCTGCTGTCGCATGTCGGGGTCGTCTTCGATGACGGCAATGGTCACATCGTTGAACGCCTTGGGCACCAGTTCCTTGATAATCTGCTCGTATTTGTCGTTCTTCTTCTCCGTGCCCGTTGTGGTGGTGTCGATGGCCTTGCGCCTGTCGCCGTCGGTGTAGGCGTCGCCGGTGGCGGGCAGGCTGATGGTGAACACCGAGCCCCCGCCGTTGGCCCCCGGGCTGTATGTCAGCGTGCCTTTGTGCAGCAGGGCCATCTGGTAGGCGTTGTACAGGCCTATGCCCATGCCCCCCTGCGACGCGTAGCCTCCCATGAACGGTTTGAACATGAGCTGCCTGCGCTCGGCGGATATGCCCGGGCCGCTGTCTTCGACCACTATCTCGAGGCTGTTGCCGGCCAGCCTCACCGACAGGGATATGGCACCCCGCTCGGGCGTATACTTCACGGCGTTGCTCAGCAGGTTGTATACCATGGCCTCGACCATCTGCCTGTCGAACTCCATCTCGTGGCTCTTGGCAAACGGAGTGAACGTTATTTGCTGCCGCTTCTGGTGGGCCAGGCTCCAGAAGTCTTGGTAAATGTCTCTCACAAAGGCAATGATGTCGGCCCGTTCAACGCTAAGCCGCATGTTGCCGGTGTTTACCTTGCGGAATTCCATGAGCTGGTTTACCAGCTTCAGCAACCGTTTTGTGCCCCGGCGGGCCGTTTGCAGCGCCGCCTTCGAGGGCGGTCGGTCGCTGTGGTCGGCCAGCTTGTCGACCGCTCCCTGTATTATGGCGAGCGGAGTGCGGAACTCGTGGGTGACGTTGGTAAAGAAGTTGAGCCTGAACTCGGCCATCTGCTTTTCCAGTTTCATCCGTTGGTGCAGCCGCAGCTTCTCTCTCGCGTTGTTGTAGACGTAGAGCCCGAAGGCCGCGGCCACCATGAGGTAAATCAACCATGCCCACCATGTGTTGTACCACGGCTGGTGCACCACGATGGCCAGCTGCGTCTCTTCGCTCCACACGTTGTCGCTCAGCGACCTGAGGTGGAAGATGTATGTTCCCGGGGGCAGGTTGGTGTACTCCACGTGGTTGACGCTTGTCATCTGCCGCCATCCCTTGTCGGCGCCCTCGAGGTAGAACTGGTAGAGCGACGACTCGATGTTTGAATACTCAAAGTTTGAGAACGACAGCTTGACGGTGTTCTCGTTGTGCCTGAGCGACACCCTGTCGACGTGGCCCGGAGCCCGCTCAAACCTGCCGCTGTCGCTTGCCGACACGCCGTTTATCTCGATGTCGGTGATGTAGACGTGGGTGCTGTCGGCCCGGTCCGCCTTGGTGGCAAGCCGCGGGCTGACTATGGTAAGCCCGTATTGAGTGCCGAAGAGCAGCCGTCCGTCGCCCATGAGCATGGCGCTGCCCTCAGAGTAGATGTTGCGCTGCGGCATCTTGCCAAACTGAAAGGTCTTTACCTTCATGTCATGGTCGTATATCAGCGACAGGCCGCTTTCGGTTGCAACCCATATATTGCCGTCGTTGTCTTCCAGTATAGAGCAAATGCTGTTGTTGGCCAAGCCTTCCCTGTCGGTAAGAATCTTGAGGTCGAAGCAGGCCGGGCCCTTGCCGAATGTGCATCTCACCACGCCGCAGCCCTTGCCGCCTGCCCACAGGTGGCCGTCGGAGGTGTATTCCAGGCATCTGACCTCGTCGAACGGGAAACTGCCGTCTTTTGTGTTGAAGCACTTGAAGTCGTCGTTGGTCAGGTCTTTCTTGTTGGTGTCGGCCACATACAGGCCGTTGTTCGAGCCCACCCATATCCTCCCCATGGCGTCGATTTCAATCTGGTGGAGCCTGCTCTCGTTGGTGCTGCGGTCGAGCAGGCGCCTGAACGACAGACGCCCGCCGTTGTCTGTCTGCGCCATGAGCAGTCCGTCTTCATACGTTGCTATCCATACGCGCCCCTGCTTGTCTTCCTTCATGTCGTAAAGGTCGTTGCTCGGGCAGTGCATCCGCCTGTCGCCCTTGTTGTAGCCAGTGCCGTCCACGTAGAGCCCGTCGCCCCGTGTGGCCATCCATTCCCTGCCCCTGCTGTCTGTGATGTACGAGTATGCGCAGGCCTTTGTCTCGTAGAGCAGCGTGGCTTGCCCCATTTCGGCGTCGAGGGCGTATATCTTGTTGTCGCGCGTGCTGAATATTGTCTTGCCGTCGCTGCGCTTCGCAATCATCTTCACGTTGTTGGCCCAGTCGCCTTTGTGTCCCTTCGCCGGCAGCACGAAGTCGGCTATCGACTGGTCGGCCACCGATATGCAAGCCACTCCCATCATGTCTTGCGCCACCCACAGCGTTCCGTCTCGGTCGATGAACATCGTCGTGAGGAAGTTGCTGTCTATAACGGGTTGCGGGTCGTTGGCCGAGTAATGCCGCAACGCGCCGCTCCGATGGTCGTAGACGAAGAGCCCGTTGCCGAACGTGGCGATGTAGAAAAGCCCGTGGGGGCCGCGCCTCACCGTGTAGCGGCGCATGCGGTCGGTTGTGAACTTCACGTCGGGCAGCAGCTTGAGCGTCTTTACCTCGCCCTCGGGGGTGAACACCCATAGCGTTCCGCTGCTGTTCGACTCAAAGTGGTAGCCGTCTGCCGTGTCGAGGAGCAGGCCGTTGGGCACCTGTACGCCGTCGGGCTTGGTGGTGACGCCCGTGTTCAGGTCGACCTGGTAAGTGTCTTTGCAGAACAGCATCCATCGCCCTCTCCACACGAAGTTGCTCTTTATGGCGTTGACATTGCCCACGGCAGATGGTATCTTGAAGCTTTTCGTCTTCTTGCCGTCGGGCGAATATATCTCGACGGTGTTGCTTTCGGTTAGGCAAACAATGTCGCCACGGTATGTGTTGGCTTCCTTGTAGCGCTGTCCTTTGGCTATCGTCGTGAGCCGGCCTTGCCTGTCTATGCGCAGCAGTCCGTTGTCGGTGGCTGCCCATACGTTTCCTTTGCCGTCGGCAACTATGCGCGGTATGTGGCTCCCGGGCAGCCTGCCGTTCTGCACGGTGTAGTCGGTGCACTTGAAATTGCCGCCCTGGCAGCTCACGTGGCGTATGCCCGAGCGGTCGTCATACATCCAAAGGTCGCTCCCGTTTTTTATGAATCGCCGGTAGGTGCGGTTCTCGTCGCCCCGCCGGGTGTAGTCTACGAATCGTCCGGCGGTCAGGTCGTAGCACGCGAAAGTGAGCGTAGCGGTGTGAATCCATAGCAGCCTGTTGCTTGAGTCGCAGTGTATGTTGCCTATGTTGGCGTCGATGTTGCGGTTCTTGTCGCTGCTGAGCGACAGATAGTTGACAAACGAGTAGCCGTCGTAACGGCACAGCCCGTAGGCCGCCCCCATCCATATGAAGCCGTCGTTGTCTTGCGCCATGTCGTAGACGGTGTTGCTCGAGAGCCCGTTTGCGGTTGATATCCTCTTGCCGGTGAGCACCATCTGGTCGATGGACACTGCCCGGCAGACTATTGCAGAGATGGCGAATATGGTTAGTAAGAACGTCTTTTTAAGCATTGTTTCTGATTTGTTGGCAAACAACAGTATTGGTAGCTGCCCGTGCCGGAGCTGTCGCTGCCCTGCGGCATGCGGGCTTTCTTTATTTGCAAAGGTACGAAAAAAAACAAGATAAGGGCCGTGAAATATATAAAATAGGCCTGTTGGCGCCTAAAAAAGCCACCCCGCCCCATACATCGGCCGCCTTTGTGCCGGGGCCATGGGCCTGGCGGCACAGTGAGGAGGCATAATGGTATGAGGCAGGGTGGACATGTGCCGGTGCGGTCCGCGGCCTTGCCGGCCCTGTCAGTTGCACGTCATGACGGCCTATTTCAGGAAGTCTGTCACCGACTTGTCGGGGCCAAGGTAGAACCCTGTGTGCGGAGGCTGGTTGTAGCCCACGTTCTCTGTGGCCACGCCTATGCGGTAAGGGATGTCTTCCATCAGGCAGTTTATGCGGTAGTCGGTGGGGATGGGGCTGACATACAGGCGCAGTTCGCCGCTGTCGGTGGTGCGCACGAGCACCTCTTCGCGCCAGTCGCCCACGATGTCGGCGCTCAGGCATGGGTTCGACTTCGTGCCGTTGTTGAACGTGCAGCCCTCAAACTCCTTGATGAGTTTCATCCCGCCGGTCTCCCATTCATACTTTGAGACACGGTTATGGTCGAGCATCTCGCGCAGCAAATCGCCGTCCCACCACACGGCAAAGTTGGTTGGCAGCCGCATTCCGCGCAGGAACAGGGCCGTGTCGTCTTCTTCCGACTTGGCCTTGTCGGCCTTCTCCTCTTCGCTTGTGCGCTTTGGCGTTACCAGTTCTCCTTTTATGTTGCGTATGCCGTGGCTGTCTGAGCTCCACATTTCGAGCCCCGGGTTGGTCGGGTCTATGTCTGCTGCCATGCAGCGGCCCACGTCTTCGCGGCTTTTAATCTGGAAAATCACCTTCCCCGTGGCCGCGTCGCGCAGGTCGGAGCCGTCGCGCCGGTTTTCGTGGCAGTCCCACAGCTGCAGCCTGTCGGTGGTAGGGTCGAACGCCGTCAGGTGCATTGCGTCGCCATGGCCCATGCCCGTGGTGTACAGGCCTGTGCCGTCGTTGTCGACGGCCATCGAACCGTATATTATCTCGTCGCATCCGTCGCCGTCGACATCGGCCACCCGCACGTTGTGGTTGCCCTGGCCGGCGTAGTCTTTCCACCTGCTGTCGTTGGTGTCAAACGTCCATCGGTTTGTCAGTTTCCTGCCGTCCCAGTCCCATGCGGCTATCACCGTGCGCCCGTAGTAGCCGCGGCAGAAGGCCGCGCTGGCCCGTTTGCCGTCGAAGTAGCCCATGGTGGCGAGATAACGCTCCGAGCGGTTGCCCCTGTCGTCGCCCCAGTCGCTCACGTTTCCGCGTTCGGGTATGTACGGTTGTGAGTCCATCGCTTCGCCCGTCAGGCCGTTGAACACCGTTATGTACTCCGGTCCCGACAGTATCCTGCCTGCTTTCCACTCATTGTAGCCCGGGTCTCGGCGTTGCCGTGGCTGCCGCCTTCCCCGCGGTCCGCGTTGCGCCCGTTGCGGGCGCCGTCCGTCGCGGCGCATCTGTTCCCACTCCTTGCGGCGCTGCTCCATCTCGGCCTGCTCCTTCTTGGCAGCCTCGCGGTTCTTGTCGAAGTTGGCCATGGCCTTGCCAATCTCCTCGCGCCAGTCGGCCTTGGCGTCGCCAATGGCGTTGCCCTTGCCGTCGATGGTGCCGTCGGCGGTCTTGACCATCAGCTCGGCGCGGCCGTCGCCGTCGAAGTCGTAGACAACGAACGGCACGTAATGTGCCCCGCTCCGTATGTTCTTGCCCATGTCTATGCGCCACAGCCGCGTGCCGTCGAGGCGGTAGCAGTCGAACAGAGTGTTGCCCGTGAAGCCCGAGTGGGCGTTGTCGTGCTCGTTCGACGGGCTCCATTTCAGTATTATCTCATACTGCCCGTCGCCGTCAACGTCGCCCACGCTTGCGTCGTTGGCCGAGTAAGTATATTCGCGCCCGTCGGGCGATATGCCCCCTTCGGGCTTCTGCAGCTTTATCGGCAAGTAGCCTTCGGGCGCGCCGGCCGCCAGCGTGTAAGTGCCGTTTTTCCCCCCGCCTCGTATCTCGTATGTTGCGTCGGTGGCCAGCGGACTGTCGTCGACATAGAATGTGCCGCCCGTGGTCAGCGGTTGCCGGTTCAGTTTCACCCCGTTGCGGTAAATGTCGAACGGTTCGCCCTTCTTGTCGGTGTACAGCGTCCGCCAGCTCACTATGACGTGGCCTGCGTCTTGCCTCACGGCCACGACGCCCCTGTTCAGTTGTTCCCGTTGTATGTTGGCCATGTCGTAGCGTGGCTGTGCGCATGCTGTGGAACAGAGCACAGCTGCCGTCACCATTGAAAAGAGGTGTCTCATCTTTTTGACTTGTTTGGTTTTTAATCGTTGGTTGTTACTGTTGTCATGGGTATGACGTTCGTCGGGATGAATGGTTTAATTGAAAAGAAAATTCTGTGGGTTTTTCTTTCCAAGGCTGTTGTATGCCTGGCGCTGCCGTTGTGCGTGGCCATGGCCGTATGCACAGGTGGCGGTTGGTGTCTGTGCGGCGTTGCGTGACAATTCGGCGGCGCTGCCTTTTTGTTTTCGGTTGAGGTGAGCGACGCCTCCGCCGTGGCCTTGTTTTTTTTGAAATCAAGACAAACGGAAAAGCCCTGAAAATCGTTTGGGGGCTTAGTGTTCCATGGATTTTCGGCAGAGGCGCGCTTGCCGGTTGTGACATTTGTCGCGTGGCATGGTCGGGACTACCGCAGATGGCATTGCTGTACGGGCTTGTTTTCGCGGTCTCGCGTGCCGTATTGCATTGCCGGATGGGCCATGTTGCATTGCCAAACGGGCCGTTTGGGGGCGCTGTTTGGCGCATTATGCCGGCCGGAATGGCTCATGGCGTGGCAAGGCGGTGGCTTTCAGGGAGTTGCGTGTTGGTGGTGTTTTTCGCGTTTTTCAGCCCGATGGCCGGTTCTGGTCTGGCCGTGAAGGTTTCGGCCGATATGTTTCGGCAGTCATGCATGCCCGGCGCGGCATGGCGTGCCGTGGTCGGGTGCATGTCTGTCGTGGTGTCTTTCGGTTGTCCGGGGGCGTCGGCGGCGCGTTGTTGCGGCCAGCCCCGCCCTGTGGCCAGCCTGTGGCTGCGGTGGCATGCGCTATTTGGCGTTGTACAGTGCCTTGCCCAGCCCGGCCAGGTTTTCCTCGCCCGGCAGTCCGGGGTATTGCGCTTTCATGGCTTCTACGAATGCCTCGGGCGTAGGCGACGACGCCAGTGCCTCTTTCATCTTGCCGAGATACGCAATCTTGAACTCTACCGCCTCTTTGCCGCTTGCGCCCCCGTGGCCGCCAATGAACAGCGTGGCGCCCGACTGCAGCGACTTCCTGGCCTCGGCAATCTCGGCGTCGATGGCCTTGGCCGATGCTATCTGCAGTTGTGAGGCGTGGGCCCTGGCCGGTGCCCAGTGGGTGAAGTACACCTTGCCGCCTATGGTTATGCTGGCTGCTGGGAAGTCGGTCGATGCCCCGCGGTCAAAGTGGAACGCCGTGCCGGCTATGGTTCGCGTCGTGCCGAAGGCCACCTCGGCCACGCTGCCCGTGGGCAGGCTCGCCATGGCCTCGCCGAAGGTGCCGGCGAAGCCCTTCATCATGCCCCCGTATACAGGGCCCTTTGTAAACGAGCCCATGCCCTCGGCCATGAGCACCGGATGGTCGGCGGTGCTGCCGACGTGGTAGTCGGCAATCCTCGCGGCCACCGGCTTGCCCATCTTTTCGACGTAGGCGTCAAACTCGGCGGCGTTGTCCTTGAATAGCGGTTGCTCCATTGTGACAACCGAGTCGTTGCCCTCGACAATGAAACTGGCGTCGTTCATCACGTCGTTGGTGTAATAGACGTGCAGCCGGAAGCTGCCCATGTCGTGCACCTCAAAGCGCCCTTTCACCTGGGCCGTGGCCGCGGTGGCCACCAAGGCGAGCGCGGCAACCATCATTTTCTTCATAGTCTGTTTCTCCTTTTCTTTTGTTTTGTTGTCTGTTGTCTTGTTTCACGGTGCAAAATTAGCCATTGGCAACCATACGCGCAAGAAGGCACAAAGCTGTAAGCAGGTTACGCCAAGGTTACTTTTGCGGCGCCGTGTGGCCACACTGCGAGTAGCCTTTAACTTAGGTTAACCTTGCCCCGCGCAGCTGTTTCCAACCGGCCGGGGGCAGGCCGCGCCTACCAAATACATCATCCGACGGCAAACCTTTGGCCGTTTCGCCATAAATGCGTATATTTGTAGCCGTTTAAACGATAATAAGGAATGAAGGAATTTGTAATATCCGAGGCCAAGGCAGAGACTGCTGTGCTCGTGGGCCTGATCACCAACGAGCAAGACGAGGCCAAGACCAAGGAGTATCTCGACGAGCTGGAGTTCCTCGCCGACACGGCGGGAGCCGTCACCGTGAAGCGGTTTACGCAGAAAGTGAACGGCCCGAGCTCCGTCACCTATGTGGGGAGCGGCAAGCTCGCCGAGATACGCAAGTATATAGAAGACGAGGCCGAGGCCGACCGTGAGGTGGGAATGGTCATCTTCGACGATGAGCTTTCGGCCAAGCAGATACGCAATATCGAGAAAGAGCTGAAGGTGAAGATACTCGACCGCACGTCGCTCATACTCGACATATTCGCCATGCGCGCCCAGACGGCCGAGGCGAAGACGCAGGTTGAGCTGGCGCAGCACCGCTACATGCTGCCCCGCTTGCAGCGCCTGTGGACCCACCTTGAGCGCCAGGGAGGCGGCTCGGGCTCCGGGGGAGGCAAGGGCAGCGTGGGTTTGCGCGGCCCGGGCGAGACGCAGCTCGAGATGGACCGCCGCATCATACTGCAGCGCATAACCCTGCTCAAGCAGCGGCTGGCCGAGATCGAGAAGCAGAAGAACACGCAGCGCAAGAACCGCGGGCGACTCATCAGGGTGGCCCTTGTGGGATATACCAACGTGGGCAAGTCGACGCTGATGAACCTTCTGGCCAAAAGCGACGTCTTTGCCGAGAACAAACTCTTCGCAACGCTCGACACAACGGTGCGCAAGATGGTCATCGAGAACCTGCCGTTCCTGCTGGCCGACACCGTCGGGTTTATCCGAAAGCTGCCCACCGACCTCGTCGACTCGTTCAAGTCTACGCTCGACGAGGTGCGCGAAGCCGACCTGCTGCTGCACGTAGTGGACATTTCGCACCCCGATTTCGAGGAGCAGATAAGCGTGGTTGAGAACACACTGAAGGATCTCGGCTGCGCCGAGAAGCCGTCGATGATTGTGTTCAACAAGATTGACGCATACCGGTGGGTGGACAAAGACCCCGACGACCTGACGCCGCCGACGCGCGAGAACGTGACGCTCGACGAGCTACGGCGCACGTGGATGGCCAAGCTTGGCGACGACTGCATATTCATCTCGGCACGCGAGAAGCAGAACATCGACGAGCTGCGCGACGTTATGTACAAGCGGGTGCGCGAGCTCCACGTGCAGAAATACCCATACAACGATTTCTTATACGATAATTACGAGTCCTGACGGTTGCCTTCGGGCTTGCGGGGCACATAAAAACATGGTGTGATGCGTTCGCTGACAGTAGACGAGATTGAGGCGCTGGAGCGGCAAGGCTGCTCTGCCGAAGACTGGACACGCATTGGCGTGGCCGAGGATTTCTGCCCGGCATACATACATAACGTGGCTTTTTACGGCGATGTCAGCCTCGGGCTGTTTGACAAGCAGGTCGAGGTTGACGAGGGGTTCGCGCGGCATTCGGGCATACGCAATGCCGTGTTGCGCGACGTGTCGATAGGCGACAACTGCCTGATAGAGAATGTAGGCTGCCACATCTGCCGCTATTCCATTGGCGACGAGTGCTATATCTCGGGCGTTGGGCTCATCACCTGCACCGAGGGGGCATCTTTCGGCCAGGGCAACGTCGTGTCGGTGCTCAACGAGGCGGGGCCGGGCAACGTGGTAATCTACGACGGGCTGACCTCGCAGATGGCAGCCTTCATGGTGCACTGCTCGGGCGACAAGGCCCTTTGGGAGCAGTTGCAGGCCATGGTGGCGGCGTTTGTGGGCAGGCGTACGGAGGGCCGTGGCACCATAGGCTATGGCGTGAAGATTGTCAACACGCGCGAGATAGTGAACTCGTGCATAGGCGATGAGTGCGAGATTAGCGGCGCCGAGCGCCTCTGCGACTGCACCCTGAGCGGCACACCCGATGCCAGCATATACATAGGCAGCGGCGTTGAGTGCGACAACACCGTGGTGCAGGCCGGCGCATCGGTGGTGGGCGGGGCCCGGCTCAGCAGCTGCTTCGTGGGCGAGGCCTGCCATGTGGGGCGCGGGTTCTCGGCAGAGAGTAGCCTGTTCTTTGCCAATTCGTATGTAGACAACGGCGAGGCCTGCGCCGCGTTTTGCGGCCCGTTCACTGTCAGCCACCACAAGGCTACGCTGCTCATAGGCTGTGCCTGCTCTTTCTTCAATGCCGGTTCGGCCACCAATTTCAGCAACCATGCCTACAAGCTCGGCCCGCTGCACACCGGCACGCTGGCCCGGGGGAGCAAGACCGGCAGCGGCGCACACCTGCTGTTGCCCGCCCGCATAGGGGCCTTCTCGGTGTGCATGGGCAAGATAGAGACGCATCCCGACACCCGGCAGCTGCCCTTCTCTTATGTGATTGGGTCGGCCGGGGCCACCTATCTGGTGCCGGGGCGCAACCTGCCCACCGTGGGCACCATGCGCGATGTGGCCAAGTGGCCCCGCCGCGACATGCGGCCGAGGGTGGGGCGGCAGGCCATTGTCAACTTCGACTGGCTCTCGCCGGCTGTCGTTGAGAGCGCCATCGAAGGGCGGAGGCTGCTGCAGCGCCTGCGCGACGAGCAGGGCGACGACGCCGAGACTTACTCTTTCGGGGGCTGCCTGATAAGGAAACGGTGGCTCGTGCGAGGCATTGCGCTATACGACATGGTGGTGCGCATTTACCTTGGAAGGGCCGTCAGGGGGCATTATTGCGAACTGCCCGAGAGCTCTGTCGGCACGGGCGAGTGGGCCGACCTGGCCGGCATGCTGGTGCCAATGGCCGAGGTGGAGCAGCTGGCCGACGACATCCGCAGCGGCACCGTTGACGAGTTGCAGCTCGTAGACGACCGTTTCATCAGTCTCAACGAGGCGTACGATGACTTTAAGTGGAACTTCACATACAGGCTTGCGCTCGATTACTATGGGCTTGACACGCTGTCGGCCGACGACATCGACCGTATCACGGCCGACTATGAGGCAGCGCGCGCTGAATGGGTGGCTGCCGTCGGGCGCGACGCAGAGCGCGAGTTTGCACTCGGCGATGTGGACGAGGGGGTGCTGGCCGCCTTCCTCGACAGTCTGGAGGCGCAAGGCGTGGTGTGACGCTCTGGCGTTGCCGCGCATTCACGCCGGGCATCATGCCGCATGGCGCGATGGCTTTGGCAAATCGGTTTTTGTAATATTTTATGTTTTTCCGGGCTGTTCCGCATAACGTGCTGACAACCACCGTGTTGCAGAATGGCCGGCCCTGCGTCGCAAAACGTGCCGTATGGCACGCCAAAACGGCGCGTTTCGCACGCCCGAACGGGCTGTTTGGCAGGGCCGAACCGCACCGGCAGGGGCACAGGGGGCTTTGTGTAAGCAATTCGTCAGTGCCACGTGACACCCGGACAGCCCGTATGCCGCAATGCCGACCTGCATTGTGGCTGTTGTGACAATCAATCAATAACACAATAAGCAAATGGTAAAACTACGTTCTTTCTTTATCGCCTGCATGGCATTGGCCATGACGGTGGCAGTCCATGGCAAAGACTATAAGTATCAGTCGGTGGACGGCGACATGATGAAGTCGCGGATATACAAACTTGACAACGGCCTGACGGTTTACCTCACGGTCAACAACGAGAAGCCGCGCATACAGACCTACATCGCCGTGCGTACCGGAAGCCGCAACGACCCGGCCGAGACCACCGGGCTGGCTCACTATCTGGAGCACCTGATGTTTAAGGGAACAAAGGCTTTCGGAACCACCGACTATGCGGCAGAGAAGCCTTTGCTCGATGCCATCGAGGCTAAGTACGAGCACTACCGCACGCTCACCGACCCGGAGCAGCGCAAGAGCTGCTACCGCGAGATAGACAGTCTGTCGCAGCTGGCGGCGCGTTTCTTCATACCCAACGAATACGACAAGCTCATGTCGTCGATAGGAGCGCAGGGCACCAACGCCTATACCAGCAACGATGTGACCTGTTACACCGAAGACATACCGGCAAACGAGGTGGAGAACTGGCTGCGCATACAGGCCGACAGGTTTGAGAACATGGTGATAAGGGGATTCCACACAGAGCTCGAGGCGGTGTATGAGGAGAAGAACATTTCGCTTACCGACGACTTCGGCAAGGCATACGATGCGCTGAACGCCAAGCTGTATCCGGGCCATCCCTACGGCACGCAGACCACCATTGGCACACAAGAGCACCTGAAAAACCCGTCGATAACCAACATCAAAAACTACTTCAAGCGCTATTATGTGCCAAACAATGTGGCTATATGTATGTCGGGCGACTTCAACCCCGACACGGTCATTGCGCAGATAGACCGCTATTTCGGTTCTTGGAAGGCCGATCCCGCCCTGTCGCGACCCGAATATCCGGCATTGGCCGAGTTGACATCAGCCGTCGACACCACCGTAGTGGGGCAGGAGGCAGAGAGCCTCATGCTTGGCTGGAGGTTCAAGGGGGCGGCCGATATGCAGGCCGACACGCTCGGGGTGATATCTCTCATGCTTGCCAACGGTGAGGCGGGGCTGATGGAAACAGACCTCGAGCAACAGATGCTCGTGCAGAGGGTGGCCGTGATGATTGACGGACACACCGACTATACGTCGATGCTTATGTTCTGCCAGCCTAAAGACGGGCAGACGCTTGAGGAGCTTCGCGGGGTCGTGCTGAAGGAAATGGGCAAGCTGAGAAGCGGCGACTTTGACGACGGACTGCTGCCGGCGGTCATCAACAACATGAAGCTGGAGTATTACAAGCAATTGCGCGACAACGGAGCAAGGGCCAACATGTTTGTGCAAACCTTCATCCAGGGAAGGCCGTGGGCTACAGAGGTGGGGGCCATCGACCGCATATCGAAGATTACCAAGCAGCAGATTGTGGACTTCGCACGCCGCCATCTCGGCGAAAACTATGTATGCGTGTACAAGAAAATGGGCAACGACACTACGATAAAGAAGATAGACAAACCGCAGATAACGGCGATACCGGCCAACCGCAACTTGCAAAGCGACTTCCTGAAGG
>OQVI01001933.1_pt1 | contig 13808 bp, 10 predicted proteins | sample 1691651 | NCBI WGS metagenome assembly OQVI01 (sample SAMN03418287, study PRJEB22391) | human gut metagenome | biome: human-gut; feature: organic feature; material: feces | host: Homo sapiens | place: Italy | collected 2013-04
GGTTCCCTTTCTATTTTTCTGGTCACCATTGACCAAATCACAAAATCCATATAAGATATTCTTTAAGGGCACATCCAAAAGAAATATCGATCGTGAGAAAATGGAAAACAGGAGAAAAGAAAGAGGTATTGATCGGCAAGTATTGGAACCCGATGAACAGGGCAAAACATGTCGGGGCGAGGAGATATTTCAGAGAGGACTTGGAAAGAAATCGGGCTATTTGTAGTCCGAAAAGGTTTCCAGCAATAAAATAGGGGAGACACTCGATGGCGATATTGAACATAAACGGTGTGTGCCAAGACTCGATTGTGCCGTAACCAGCGTATAGGGCAGCTAAGATTACCAAGAACCAGCGGCTGCGGTATTTATTACGGGGTATTACTCTGTTCAGACACCAAAAGATAATTTGCATGACGAACAGGCAGACGAGAAACCACAGAGGTATGTTCACTGTGAGGTAGTCGGGTGTATTGGAAATGGAAAAAATTTCCAACAGGCTATCCCATGCGAATCCGTGTAGGGTGCGAAAGTGTCCGAAATAGAAGGCCATTCGGGCGAGATAGGAAAGTATGTAAAAGAAAAGGAACGGAATAAGTATGGTTCGGATTTTCTTTTTTAGAAAGGGAATGAATGGCTCGTCTTTGAAAAAGATTCCCGATAAGATGAAGAAAAGCGCACTTATGTGAATGAGATCGCACCATTGCGGGTGAAAGGTGTGTTTCCACACGATTCCCAGAATGGCGATTCCTTTGAACAGATCGATACTGTCGATTCGTTTTTGCGTGGGCAATTTTACGCTTCTCGATTTGTCACAGTTCGTATTCAATGTGCGTTGATGTTTATAACGATATGAAGGATTGAGCCGAGATATTACCCTCCCCTCGCCTTGTTTGGACGAGTATAAATGTGATTCCAGTGCCGATTATAGTTCCGGTCAGCTGCGCTTCGACGCCCCAGCCCAGTAGGGCGCATACCATGGCTATTAGGCAACCTGTTGCCAAACAGAATGTCGCTATCATGGAAGTGAGCAGTTCTATGATAACAAGTATGGCCGCAATAATGAGCCACAAGAGCCAACTTGATATGATTATGTCCATCGCAATTTGAAATCGGATCGTTTTTCCGAGGTTATGTGTCTGTTGTTTATGTACAAATATAATGGGAATATCGATAAATTGAAAGGGTATCGATATTTTTTATAAGAAAGGGAGCTGTGCCACGGCACAGCTCCCTTTTCCTGTATAGAGGAAATTATTATTTCAATCCCCGGTTGCGAAGCAGGGCATCGGGATTAGGCTCTGCTCCACGGAATTGGCGATAAAGTTTCATGGGATCCTCGCTTCCGCCTTTTTCGAGAATGTTTTCACGGAATGCTTTGGCTGTTGCTGGGTCGAAGATACCGTGTTCTCTGAATGCGTCGAAAGCATCGGCATCGAGAACTTCGGCCCAGATGTAGCTGTAATATCCTGCACAGTAATCGTTGGTGAAGATGTGCGAGAAGTAGGTGCTACGGTAGCGATAGGTGATTTCGTCGATGAGTCCGACGGATTGCGCTACTTCTTTTTCGAATTGGCGCACATCGTATTCTTTAACTTCGTCTATTTCGTGCCAACGCATGTCGAGGATAGCCGCAGCTAAAAATTCGGTGGTGGCGAATCCTTGATTGAATTTAGAGGCTGCCTCCATTTTGGCGATTAACGAGTCGGGAATGATTTCGCCAGTTTGATAATGTTTGGCATATAATTTCAAGACTTCGGGGTGCGTTGCCCAGTGTTCGTTGATTTGCGACGGTAGCTCTACGAAATCGCGTGCGACACTGGTTCCGCTTACCGAGGGGTAGTGGCAACGGGTGAGCATGCCGTGCAGGGCATGTCCGAATTCGTGGAAAAGGGTTTGCACTTCGTCGATGGTAAGCAAAGAGGGAGTATCGGCGGTAGGTTTGGTGAAGTTTGCCACGTTGTAAACGATGGGGCGTACTTCTTTACCGTCTTGTACATAGGCTTCACGGAAGTTGTACATCCAAGCTCCGGCACGTTTCCCGGCACGGGGGAAGTAATCGGTATAGAATACGGCCAAATGTTTGCCGTCGGCATCTTTCACTTCGAATGCGCGGACATCGGGGTGATAGACCGGCATATCTTTCAATTCGGTGATAGTGATTCCGTATAATTTATTGGCAACCATGAACGCACCTTCACGTACGTTGTCGAGGCTGAAATAGGGTTTCAGTTCGTCTTCGTTCAAATCGTATTTGGCTTTGCGTACTTTTTCGGCATAGTACCACCAATCCCACGGGGCGAGTTTGAAACCGCCGCCTTCTGCGTCGATGATCTTTTGCATGTCGGCTACTTCTTCTTTTGCACGAGGTATCGCATAGGCCCATACCCGATTGATGAGATCGTTGACGTTCGCATCGGTTTTTGCCATACGATCGTCGAGGGCAAAGTCGGCGTAGGTATTGAATCCCAGTAAATTGGCCTTCTTTAAACGGAGGTTGACCATTTTCGATACGATTTCTTTATTGTCGAATTCGTTGTCGTTGTCGGCTTTGTTGATATAAGCTTTATAAACTTTTTCGCGCAGATTGCGGTTATCGGCGTATTGCAGGAATGGGATGCGGCTGGGCGCATCGAGGGTAAATACCCATTTGCCGGCTTTGTTGCGAGCAGCCGCTTCGTCGGCAGCTGCCGTGACTACTGCCTCGGGCAAACCAGCGAGGTCGGTTTCATTGTCGATGACCAGTTCAAAAGCATTTGACTCGGCTAAGGCATTGTCTCCGTATTGTATGGAAAGCATAGCCAATTCTTTGTTGATCTCGCGAAGCGTGGCTTTATCTTCTTCGGAGAGAAGAGCACCCGCACGAACAAAGTCTTTGTAGTGGTTTTCGAGAACTTTCATCTGTTCGGTGTCGAGGTTCTCTTTATCCCGATTCTCATATACCGTTTTAATTCGGGCGAAAAGTTCTCCGTTGAGCGAGATGTTGTCGTAATGCTCGGTCAGTTTGGGCGAAATCTCTTTGGCGATGGCTTGGAGTTCGTCGTTTGTTTCCGCTTCGGTCAAACTGCTGAATATCAGATTGACCTGAGTCAGTAGTATACCACTGAATTCGAGCGGTTCGATGGTGTTTTTGAATGTAGGAGCCTCGGGATTGGCAATGATTGCAGCAATTTCGGCATCGTGCTGACGGATACCTTCTTCAAAAGCCGGCATGTAGTGCTCGGGCTTTATTTGTTCGAACGGTGGAACCCCGAAAGGAGTGTTGAACTCGCTAAGCAGCGGATTCTCTTTTTGATTGCAAGAGATCATCATAAGACAAGTTAACGATGTTACTAAAAGTTTTTTCATGAGGTATAATATTACTGTGTTAATGATTTTCGGAATTTCCCCATACAAACCTTGTGACAAGGGGATAATGGTCTGAACTTTTATGTCGTTGGCGGACAAGCCATCGGGCTTCCATATTGCCTTTGTATAGGATATGGTCGATGCGGAACCAGAAGCGATTGGCGTGATATGTGATTCCCGGTCCTAATCCCAACTCGTTGTAAGCGTCGCGAAAACCCATACTGTGGAGCTTTCGGACGGAATAGGATAAGGGTGAGTCGTTGAAGTCGCCGCAGACGATGATATTACCGGAAATGTTTTGTATTTTCTCGGCTGTCAGGTCGGCTTGGCGATTTCGAATCTCGGCTGCGTTCATGAGTTTGGACAACAAGTGTTTCTTTATTTCGTCCAGTCGGTCGGTATTCGGGTGTGCCGTGATTTCATGATATAGTTCTTTGTCGGTTTGAGTCAATCCGATAGACTCCATGTGTTGGTTGACAACGGTGACTGTATGGTCTTCTATCTTTACTCGGTAAATGGCGATGGCGCTCGACTCGGAATATACCGTATCGAACAACAATGTCGCCGGATATTTCGACAGGAAGTTCATACCGTGGGTCGTAGGAATGCGGTAGGGATACAGAGTGTGTATACTGTCTATTTGTTCCCCGGTGATTTTCAATCCCGGATTCGGAGCGATCAGACCCGGACTTTCCTGCAAGCAAACGAGATCGGCGTTTTGCGAGAGGATAAAGGAAAGGGTTCGGTTTTGTCGGGTATCTGTTCCTTCATAATCGAGGAAGAAGTAGGCATTATAAGTCATCAGGGAAAAACCGGGTTGGCTGTTGTCTATCGGCTGTGGTTTATGTACCGGACAGTATCGGGCTATTCCTCCCCAAGAGATGACCAGTGCGGCGAGCGGAACCCATATATAACGGGGATTATAGGCGAGCCATATAAAAAAGAACGCTATGCAGGCAAACAGATTCAGCGGAAATAAGAGCTCGACCAGTGTACCTATGCGGGAGGGAAAGTATGCCGAGTAGGAGCCGATGACAAGCAAAAGCCCCCATAGCAGATTGAGCAGCAATAATATGACTTTGACGACATGTTTCATTACCACGTTATTTTTTCCCGGCTTCGAACAGTCTTTTCTTTTCTTCGGCAGAGAGCGAGGTATACCCCGATTTTTTTATTTTGTCGAGAATCGAATCGATTTCGTCGTTTTCTTTCTTTTTGCGGGCTCGGTATTCCATATCGGTCTCGGGCCGGGAAGAGGATCGGTTCGAAGGTCGTGACACTTTGATTTTCGGGCGGGGTTTGAATCCCGTTACGATTTTGTCGATGAGTTTGTTGACAGGCGCCGTCAAATCTTTCCCTTTTTCCCATCGCACAATAAACCAGTAACCGAGAAGGGCTCCTCCGAGGTGAGCGATGTGCCCTCCTCCGTTGGCCGATGTGACACTCAACAAGTCAATGACGATAGTAACCAGTGCGATGTATTTCAAAGATATAGCTCCGAGAAAAAGCAGGTTGACTTTGTAGTCGGGCATTCGGAATGCCGTGGCTACGACAATGGCGATTATCGAGGCAGAGGCTCCGCACATCAATCCTTCTTTGCCATCGAAATAGGGAAACAAATTGTACGAAAGCAGATATAATAAACCACCGGCTATACCTCCCAAAAGATAGAGTCCTACCATTTGTTTTTCACTGAACGACATGAGAAATATTTGCCCGAACCAATATAGCCAAAGCATGTTGAACAGAATGTGCCATACATCGTAATGGACGAACATGTATGTGAGCAGAGTCCACGGATGGGTGATGAACTCATAGGGTATCGATGGCATTTCGATGAAGGGCAGTATGACATATCCGTCGATATTGAACAGCATCAAAACGACCCATGTGAGCCTCAGTAGCAGAAAGATCGCTACGTTGATATAGATAAGTTTCAGCAATACGGAGCCTTGCCGGAATTGCTGTTTCAGTTTGTCAATAATAGAATCCGCCACCGCCTATTCCTTTCTTTTTCCAATAACGAATCAAGAAGAATCCGAAGAGCATACCGCCCAAATGTGCGAAGTGAGCCACGCTGCTCATGCTTCCGCTGACACCGAAGAATAATTCGAGTAACCCGTAAAAGATGACAAAGTATTTTGCCTTGATGGGAATGGGTATGAATATGATGAACAACGGAGCATTCGGGAATAACATGCCGAAAGCCAATAAAATACCGAATGCTGCGCCAGAAGCTCCTACGGTTATAAAGTTGTTGAGTAGTTGGGACGTTTGTTCCCAACCGTACAATGCTACGGTTTCCGATATGGCTGAACGTAGTTCGAAGTACCATGCCGCTTCTTGCACCAATGCCGCTCCCATTCCTGTGGTAATGTAGTAGAATAGAAAACGTTTCCCTCCCCATACGGCTTCGAGAGTTCTACCGAACATGAAAACGGAGAACATATTGAAGAAAATATGTTCTATTCCGCTGGTGTCGTGTAAAAACATGTAGGTAATCAACTGCACGACATTGAAATCGTCGGCTGCAAAATAGTGTAACCCCAGCCAATAGTTCAAATTTATTCCGGCAATTTTAGGTAGAGTTAAAGCTGCCAGCCACACGATGAAGTTAACGATAATCAAGTTGAGTGTCACCGGTGGTATAGATCCCAAAAATGACCTGTTTTGCATATATCAAATGTACTTTTCTTACGAAGTGTAAACCATTCATTCCAAGCAGGGTAAATGTATTATACTCTGATTGTGCGGACAAAAGTAATGATTTTTCGAGTATTTAGTCAAATATAGCTTGCTTATATTATAAAATCGAGGCTTTTATTATATTTTTTTACTTTATTGTTTGCAGTATTTCATTTTAATCTTTACATTTGCGGTGCTGCTCTTCATGGAGAATTATTTACTTAACTTTAAATTATACGCGTTATGAACAAAACTGAACTTATCAATGCCATGGCAGAAAAAGCCGGTTTGAGCAAAGTTGATGCTAAAAAAGCATTGGATGCTTTCGTAGAAGCTGTTTCTGAATCTCTTGTTAAGGGTGACAAAGTGGCCCTTATCGGTTTCGGAACTTTCGGTGTTACTGAAAAAGCAGCTCGTACGGGTATCAACCCTGCAACCAAACAAAAAATCACTATCGCTGCTAAGAAAGTGGTTAAATTCAAAGCCGGTGCAGAATTGGCAGACAAAGTAAAATAAGCATTTATTTTATTATGGCATAGAAAAGGAAAGGCTGGGAAGGTCTCTCCTTTTTTTATTTATATTCCTCGACAGTCGTTTATAGCTCGGTCGATAGGTAGGGGGGAATGGATCAGTCGATAATTGGTGGGGATATCGACTCCGTAGGAAATCAGAGGGTATTGTCCTTTTATACCTTTACTCCCTCCATCAAAAATTATGTAATCTTTTCAACTTCTCTCCGAAGAGATTTGGAATGAGGTTATCGACAAGAAATTCAGGTCTATCCCCACGGATTTTCTATTGAACCTTAAAAACACTCCTCATAACATTCGGGTATTCGCAAATAAAATTCATTACATTCTTTTTCTTTATCCAAAATAAAGTATACTTTTGTCAAAAAACAACACGGAGCCTTCCTGCTATACCATGAATCTTGAATTAGAGACATACCATCTAAAAAGACTTATCGAGGGAGATACCACATCATTCGATGCCATTTTTATACACTACCACCCTATTGTGCTCCGATTCCTTGTTGGCTTCATCAAAGACAAAGAACAAGCACAAGATATCGCCCAAGATATTTTCTGTAAACTATGGATATCGCACGACCGGCTCGGGCATATACAATCACTGAAATCCTATCTTTTCAAAATGTGCCGTAACGCTGTATACGACTCATTCGACAGACAAATAGCCGAACAAAACTATCTATCCCACTTGGAAGAAACAGCCCCACAATCTACCTCGGTCGAACACGAAATATACGCCAAAGAGCTGCTTAGCCTCATGGACACGACCATCGCAAGTCTGCCGCCGCAAAAGAGAACCATATTCAATATGAGCCGAAAAGAAGGCCTATCCAACGATGAAATAGCCCTTCGGTTGAACCTTAAAAAGAACACAGTCGAAAAGACCATCAGTTTCGTATTAACACAACTCAAAAAAAACATGCTAGCCGCCTTGCTTTTTCTCATTCCTTAAATAAAGTTAACGAGCAGGAAGTATTTCAATAGATATCCGTCTCCTGATAAAAGACGGAACCATGAATAACATTATACAAAACATAATACATAAATTTTTTAACAACAGCCAACCCTCAACCGACGATATACTTTTCAAAAAGTGGCTGCTCTCCCCCAAAAACCGAGAAGAAAAAGATCAAGCGATTTCAGAGATATGGGACTCTTGCCAAAACGAGACACCCGATGCATTTACATTATCCGAACTAGAAACATTCCATCGAAACAACTTTTTGCCGGGAAAAAGGGCCAACTTCCGCAGCACTATCTATAAAGCCGTTGCCACCATACTGCTTCCCATTTTGGGAGCCCTTTTCACTTGGTTGATACTCGACACACCCCAAGATACCGAACAACTCATCGAATGCTTCGTCCCCAAAGGAGAAAAAGCAAAGCAAATATTCCTTCCAGACGGAAGCGAGGTGTGGGTTAACGCCGAATCCATACTGATTTACCCCAACACATTCAAGGGCGACACCAGAACCCTGTTTCTCAATGGCGAAGCCAACTTCAAAGTATCCCGCGACAAAAAAAAGCCCTTCATCGTAAAAACTGCGACTCTCGACATCGAAGCATTGGGTACTACATTCAATGTAGAGTCATATAGCAACTCTCCACAAACGATAGCGACACTCGAAGAAGGAAAAATAAAAATCTCGACCAAAGACTCCATACCACATGAAACCATACTGTCGCCCAACGAACAATTCATATACGACAGCAACACACATTCACGCGAAATAAACATAGTCGATGCCCAAAGACTCTCAAATTGGAAAGAAGGACAACTATATTTCAAAAATGCGCCCTTCGGGAAACTGGTAAAAACGATCGAAAGAAAATACAACGTAACGATTCTTTACGACCAAGAAAAATACAAAAACAACAAGCTCACTGTAAAATTCGACCACGACGAAACGATAGACGAAGTATTATCCATTTTGGAAGGGATACTGCAAAACATGAAATACAAAAAAAATAACGATATAATATTCATCAACTAAAAATCGACACCAATGAAAAAAAGAACCGGAGAAAACCACCCAAAACATTTTCTCCGGTTTGAAATCAGAAAAACACCTTACATTGTGACTTCAATTACAGTATTTATCTAAAATCTAATGCACAAAAATATGAATTTAAAAATTAAAACCGGCGAATCATCTAAAAAGAATTCGCTTAAAATTGCTTTTTTATTATATTTTCTTATCTCCGTTCAATTCGTTTTTGCCCAAAATCAAACAATCGATTTGAATATGACAGATAAGCCTCTATCCGAAATATTCAAATCGATAGAAAAACAAGCCGACATCTCCGTTGATTTTGACGAAACGCAAATCAATATTCATCAAAAAATATCGGTGAACATCAAAAACAAAAAACTCACCGATGCATTATCGATGATTCTAAGCCCCTTAAAATACAAATACGCGATACAAGGGAAACATGTAATTATAACCAACGAAAAAAACAGACAAAAGTCCGAAAGTATCGTGGGATTCGTAAAAAATCCGAATGGCGAACCGCTCATCGGCGCATCCGTATTGGTTAAAGGAACAAACAATGCCGTATCGACCGACATCGACGGGCGGTTTCACATCAAAGCCTCCCCGAAATCCCGATTGGTCGTTTCATACGTGGGACACAACACACAAGAAATTGCCGTCACACCAGGCATCACAATGAACATCGAGCTGTCCGAGAAAGCCAATATTATGGACGAAGTTGTGGTCGTGGGATACGGTACGCAAAAGAAAGCCAATTTGATCGGAGCCGTAGGATACACCGACCACAAACAGTTAGAAAAACGCCCTGTCAATAATTTAGGACAAGCCCTGCAAGGTGCGATACCCAACCTGAATATCTCATACGGCTCTGGAAAACCCGGAGAAAAAACCCGAATGAACGTCCGGGGATTCGCATCCATCAACCAAGAATCCAAACCTCTGATCCTAATCGATGGTATGGAAGGAAACATCGATAAAATCAACCCTCGCGACGTCGAGTCTATTTCGGTTCTTAAAGACGCTTCTTCGGCTGCCATCTACGGCGCACGGGCTCCCTTTGGTGTGGTCCTGATCACGACAAAGAAAGGCGAGTCGGGTAAAACCCAAGTGAACTACAACGGAAGATTCAGCTTTTCAAAACCCACTACAAGAACCGACTTCTTAACAACAGGATACGATGCCGCCATGCTCGTTGACGAATTCATGCGGTCATACAACGGTGTCACCTACACCCGGCTCACTTCCGACGACTACAAAGAATTGGAAGCTCGAAGATTCGACAAAACAGAAAATCCCGAAAGACCATGGACCGTCGTTCAGAACAGAGGTGGTGTAGAATCCTATATGTACTACGCCAACTTCGACTGGTACAACTACCTGTTCGACCATTCACGCCCCACTTGGGACCACAACCTAAGCATCTCCGGCGGAAATCAAAAAATAAACTACCTGTTAAGCGGGAACTACGGGACACAAGACGGTATCTACCGGCAAAACACCGATAAACACCGTACCGCCAATCTAATGGCAAAAGTCAGCGCAGACGCCTACAAATGGTTAACCATCAAATTTATGGCTCGCCTATACGACTCCAAATACACGGCTCCCGGTGTAGGACACGGATACAACATTCCCAGCCTCACCTTCCACGCCCTACCTTATATGATGCCCTATAACCCCGATGGCACTTGGGTATATCAAAATCCCATTCAAGCATCCGGCCCCAGCGATGGAATACACATTCTGATTGGAGACGGAACCTCCAAGTCGATCGAGGAAAACCGATACATGACCTATTCTTGGAGCACCATATTCAAAATCATGAAAGGGCTGACTTTCACGGCAAACTACAACTTCAAACACAGTACCACCGATTACATGGAGCGCTCAACAAGAGCTAAATACTCCCAATACCCCGGAGTCGAAGAAGTGGCTCAAGCCTCTTGGTTCTCAAACAAACTGGCACAAGAATATGAAAAAAGTTTCTATCACAATGTCGATGCCTACCTAAACTACGACAACACGTTCAACTCGCATCACATATACGCTGTGGCCGGATTCAACTACGAGCAAAACCACTACAAACACCATTACGCCACAAAACTGAATATCCAATCCGACAACTTGAACGACTTCAACCTCGGTGAAAAAGGAAAAGACGTGACAGTACAGGGTGGACAAAGCAAATGGGCCTTATTGGGCTACTTCGGAAGAATCGGATACGACTACGCCGGAAAATATTTGGCCGAGTTCAACATACGATGGGATGCATCTTCGCGATTCCCCAAAGACCACCGAGCCGGAGTCTTCCCCTCATTTGCCGTAGGCTACCGAATGAGCGAAGAAGCATTCTTCGACCCCATACGCAAAGTATTCTCTAACTTTAAAATACGACTCAGCACAGGATCTCTGGGCAATCAAGCCATATCCGACTGTTATCCATACATACAGAAGTTGAACATGCAAGGATTGGGAGGATACCTCATGAATGGCGAGCCCGTCACCTATGCTGCCGTTTCAGCCCCTCCCTCGGGAAAACTCACTTGGGAAACCGTTATCCACCACAATTTGGGTCTCGACCTCGGATTCTTCGACAATAGGCTCAACCTCAGTGCCGACCTGTTTATCCGTGATACCAAAGACATGTTGGTTCCCGGGAAAATGCTCCCCGGCGTATACGGTGCGACCCCTCCGAAAGAAAACGCCGCCAACCTGCGCACAAAAGGATTCGAGCTGGCAGTAAGCTGGTACGATCAATTCAATCTTGGAAACAAACCGTTCAGTTACAACCTGTCTTTCGGGCTATCCGACAGCAAATCGGTGATTACAAAATTCGACAATCCCATGAAAGAATTCGCAAAATCGAGCTACTACGAAGGCATGACCATCGGCGAGATATGGGGGTACAAAATCGATGGTCTTTTCCAGACTGACGAAGAAGCGGCCGCCTACTCCAAAGCCGTAGACAACAGTTATGTCTGCAAAAACATATTCGTTACGGCGGTAGGAGACTACAAAGGACTACAAGCCGGTGACCCCAGATTTGTAGACATCGACGGAAGCGGCCGCATCGACGACGGTGAAAAAACTGCCGACAATCGCGGTGACATGGTCATCATCGGTAACAAAGAACCCCGATACCTCTACAACGCCAACATCGGACTCAGCTGGAACGGCATAGACATCTCGGCCTTCTTTCAAGGAGTCGGACGGCAACACCGTTATCCCGATGGCAACAACATGATGTTCTGGGGCGGATTTGCACGACCCTACTCCTCTTTCGTGCCCGCCAATTTCTTGGACAATGTCTGGTCCGAAGAAAACCCGAATGCCTACCTCCCCAAAATCAGAGGATATGCCGCGCAAGGCGACCGCTCGTTAGGTCATAAAAACGACCGGTACCTCCAAAACATAGCCTATTGCCGATTAAAAAATCTGACCGTTGGCTATACACTACCCTCAGAATGGACCTCGAAGATTAAAATCGACCGGTTAAGAGTATATTTCAGTGGAGACAACCTGTTCACTTGGACAAAACTGAAATCAGACTATATCGACCCCGAGCAAATCACAGTAAACAGCGACGCCCGAACCTATCCTTTCTCCAAAGTATTTTCATTCGGACTTGATATAACTTTTTAATTCCTATCATCATGAAAAAGAACATTATATTATATAGTTTCATCGCCCTTTTATCGGGCACTGCCGGTTGTTCCGATATGTTGGATCAATACCCTCTCGATGCCATATCCCCGGAAACCTACTACAACAACGCCGATGAATTACGCAGTGCGACCAACCAATTCTACGGAATGTTTCCCGGAGCGGCTTCGGGATATACCGAATCGGCCGATGTCGTTTGCACATTCAATCTACCGGCCGAAGTACAAGGCATACGCACCGTACCCACATCTGGCGGAGGCTGGAACTGGGAATACCTCAGAGCTGTCAATTTCTATCTAAGCCACTCGGTGCGCTGCGACGATGTCGATGCAAGAGAGCATTTCGATGGTATAGCCCGCTTTTTCAGAGCATATTTCTATTTCGAAAAAGTGAAACGTTTCGGCGAAGTGCCTTGGTTCGACAGAGAACTTTCCTCCACCGATCCCGAGTTGTTCAGGCCACGAGACAGCCGCGACTTCATCATGGATAAAATCCTTGACGACCTAACTTATGCCATCAATAACATCTCCGACAAAAAAGACCTATACAACGTAACCCATTGGACCGCCCTAGCCCTCAAATCGAGAATATGTCTGTTCGAAGGCACATACCGTAAATATCATGGGATTCCCGGCTATGAAAAGTTCTTGGACGAGTGCGCCACGGCTTCCAAACTGTTTATCGACAATGCCCCCTACGCCATCTACAAAACAGGAGCACAACCCTATCGAGACCTTTTCTCCTCGATGAACGCCATCGAAGAAGAAGTTATATTGGCTCGTGACTACGACCGGGCTCAAAATGTCATGCACGAGGCAAACGCAAACACGTTGTCACCCACCTACGGACGTCCCGGCATGAACAAGAAAATCGTAAACAGCTACCTCATGACCAACGGTGACCGCTTCACCGACCAACCCGGCTATGAGACCATGCAATACTACGACGAAATGCAGAACCGCGACCCCCGCCTCACACAAACCGTCGTAGGCCCGGGCTACATGCGTATCAACAGTACCACCGTATCATCTCCCAACTTCGGAGCTTCGACCACCGGATACCAAATCACCAAATGGGTAACCGATGCATCGGGCGACGGATACTTAGGATCTTCCAACGACTACATTCTGTTCCGCGCCGCCGAAGTCTACTTGAACTACGCCGAAGCGAAAGCCGAGTTAGGAACCTTGACACAGGACGACCTCAAAATCTCCATCAAGAAAATCCGCGACCGCGTGGGCATGCCCAACATCGACATGGACGCTGCCAACGCAAATCCCGACCCCTATCTGTGCGCTCTGGAAAGCGGGTATCAAAATGTCACAGGCCCTAACAAAGGAGTAATCCTCGAAATACGTCGCGAACGCACCATCGAACTGCTTCTCGAAGGATTCCGTTACTACGACATTATCCGATGGAAAGAAGGAAAAATATTCGAACAACCGTACAAAGGAATGTATTTCCCCGGGTTGACAAAAGGATCGGGCGAAAACCGCTACGACGTGTTCGACATGAACGATGGAACCGTGGGTGACAAAGAAAAAGTGGACATCTGCATATACACCGGCAAAAAGCCCTCTGTAAAGAA
>OQVI01001941.1_pt1 | contig 13788 bp, 8 predicted proteins | sample 1691651 | NCBI WGS metagenome assembly OQVI01 (sample SAMN03418287, study PRJEB22391) | human gut metagenome | biome: human-gut; feature: organic feature; material: feces | host: Homo sapiens | place: Italy | collected 2013-04
TGACAGCAGGAGCAGAGGAACGAAAGCCCTCTGCTTTTACTTTCTCTCAGGAGATAATCGACGCTGTTCTCACCCGTGGCAGCGGCATCTCTGAGGGGAAAATGCGAATCTATGAGCAGTTCCAAAAGAGCCTGTCTGCAAAGGAAAATGCCGACTTTCTGAAAAATGAATACGGCTGGGGCGGTGCTTATCCCGTAATCGTCGGAGCCGGTATTGATGAGCAGCACGACGGTAAGGGTATCCGTATTTCTAAAGGCATCGGAAGCGATAAACCTCATATCGACCTGAAATGGAGTCAGGTGGAGAAGCGTATTGCCGAGCTGATAAAACTCGACCGTTACTTGAACCCCAAGGAAAAGGCACAGTACCCTGAGTGGCTGCAAAGGCAGGAGGAACGCCGTGCAGCACTTGCCGAGGAACGAAGGAACAGAGAAATCTTGTCTACCGCACCTTCCGAAAAGGCAGAGCCGAAAAATGAGCGATATGAGTACCACCTCGGCAGCACCGTCTATCTCGGCGCAAACGAGTATGAAATCCTGTCCTTTGATGATGAGCGTGTGATGCTCTATGATACGCAGTTTCCGCTTTTCAACAAGGAAATGACGAGAGCTGAATTCGACAGCAAGGTGCAGGAGAACCCGCTGAATGACCATTTGAAGGTCGCTAAAAAACAGCCCGAAGAAAAGGCGGTCGAGTATGACATCGGGATGGGCTATCTCGGCAACGGACTGACCGTTTGGAACCGTGCCGTGGAGGTCAATGGGGACTATCAGAACATTGCTCATATCTCCCCCGAAGGTGAGATCACCTTCTATGTGCAGGACTTGCCGCAAAGTGTTGTGGAGCGTATCGAGCAGGCGGCAGAAAGAGAAAAGCCATTGGATGCTGCTTTGCCGGAGTTCTATCAGGCGTATCTTAAAACCAAAGCAGACAATCCGAGTAGCCTTTTGCTGTATCAGGTGGGCGACTTCTTTGAAGCCTATGCCGATGACGCAGAGGTCGTCGGGACTGCTCTTGAGCTGACACAGACTACTCGTGCCAGTGGTCATAACACCCGTGTCCCTATGGTGGGATTTCCGCAGCACCGCTTGGAAACCTACCTTACAATGCTGACCGACAGAGGGTACGATGTAGAGGTCAACGCTTTGGAGGATGGCGAACGCATTACCCGCACCGTGGTTTCCACCACGAAGGAAGCGCCCATCGAGTCCAAACCTATCGGCAGGATCGACTATCTCGGCACGGACGGCAAGGTCGGTGAAAGCATCGAGTACACCAGTCCTTATCAGTTTGAGAAGGACATCAAGGAGGAAAACTACTACGGTGTGCCGATGAGTATTGTTCTGTATAAGGACAAGGACGGCAACACCATTCCGCACGGTTTTATCACCCAGCTTGACCCACCGCCCAAGGGCTTTGAGATCATCGGCAGCCCGTATTTGCCGGAAAACCCTCTGGACAAGGCGAAGCATCTCATTGATGATTTTTGCCGTGAGGAGTATCAGCGTGAGGTCGGTGCGGATTATTCCGACCCTTCCAATGTTGAGATCGCCTATACCACCACAGAGGATGACAAGCACGAAATACAGGCAAGGGTCAATCTTGTAGATTTCCGCATTGAAACTCTTGCAGACGGCAAGGTCGTCCGCAGTGTGCAGTATTCGTCCATTGAAGAACTGACCGAAAAAGGACTGCAAGCATTGTCCTTTGACGACCTTGTTTATCTCTCCGAGGAAGAACTTGCACAGGTGGAAGCACCTCTTACCCCTGTTTGGGAGCATCCGAAGAAAAGCCGGGTGCAGACCTTTGATATTCACCCCGAAATCCCGATGGCAGACCGGCATACCTTTGACCTTGCTTCTCACGAGGTCGAGGAGGTCAACAAGAAAGAACGCTTCCACCGCAACTATGCGGCGATCACCGTTCTGAAAAAATGTCAGGAAGAAAACCGCTTTGCCACGCCCGATGAACAGATCATCCTTTCCAAGTATGTGGGCTGGGGCGGTATCCCTGAAGCCTTTGACGAACGGGCAGACTCTTGGCGAACCGAATATGGAATGCTCAAAAATATCCTGACACCGGAGGAATACGCTTCCGCAAGAGAAAGCACTCTGACCGCTTTCTACACGCCGCCAACGGTTATCAATGCCGTGTATAAGGTGATGAAACAGCTTGGCTTCCGTGAGGGCAACATCTTGGAACCGTCCTGCGGCATCGGGCATTTTATCGGTATGCTTCCCGAAGAAATGAAGGAAAGCAAGATCTACGGTGTGGAGCTGGATACGGTTTCTGCCGGTATCGCACAGCAGTTATATCAAAAGTCCTCTATCGCCGCACAGGGCTTTGAGGAAACCAACCTCCCTGACAGCTTCTTTGATGCCGTTGTGGGGAATGTACCCTTCGGGGATTTCAAGGTTCCTGACAAGCGTTATGACAAGCACAAGTTCCTCATTCACGACTACTTCTTCGCCAAATCCTTGGACAAGCTCCGTCCGGGCGGCGTAATGGCTCTCATCACCAGCAAGGGTACGATGGATAAGGAAAACTCCGCTGTCCGAAAGTATATTGCTCAGCGAGCTGACCTGCTTGGTGCTATCAGGTTGCCGAACAACACCTTTAAGGGAAATGCCGGGACGGAAGTTGTTTCGGACATTCTTATTCTGCAAAAGCGTGACCGCATTGTGGATATAGAGCCGGATTGGGTACAGCTCGGCACAGATGAAAACGGTATCCTGATGAACAGCTACTTTGTTGAGCATCCCGAAATGATACTCGGAGAGATGAAAATGGTGTCGGGGCGTTTCGGTCCCGAAGCCACCTGCGTCCCTTACGAGGGGGCAGACCTTGCCGAGCAACTCGGTGAAGCCGTTTCCAATATTCACGGTGAGCTGACCGCATATGAGGTGGAGGATGAGCTTGCAGAGGAGGACAATTCCATTCCCGCAGATCCCACCGTCCGTAACTTCTCCTATACGGTGCAGGACGATAAAATCTACTTCCGAGAAAACAGCCGTATGGCTTCGGTGGAGGTATCCGCTACCGCAGAGAACCGCATAAAGGGTATGATCCGCATCCGTGATTCAGTCAGAACGCTGATCGAATTGCAGACGGAGGATTACCCCGACTCGGAAATTAAAGCGGAGCAGGAGCGATTAAATGTTCTTTATGATGCCTTTTCCAAGCAGTACGGACTTATCAACAGCCGTGCCAACATCTCCGCATTTTCACAGGACAGCTCCTTTTCTCTGCTCTCGGCTCTTGAGGTCTTGGGCGATGAAGGTCAGCTTGAACGCAAGGCGGATATATTCTACAAGCGAACCATCAAACCACACACCCCGGTCACTTCCGTAGATACCGCCAGCGAAGCACTTGCCGTTTCTATGGGCGAAAAAGCCCGTGTGGATATGGATTATATGTGCGAGCTGACCGGCAAGACCGAGGAAGAAATCTTTGCGGACTTGAAGGGCGTTATCTTTCTGAACCCGATGTACGGGTACGGCAATTCCACGCAGGCAAAGTACCTGATGGCAGACGAATACCTCTCCGGCAATGTCCGTGAAAAGCTGGTACTTGCCCGAAAGTCGGCGGAGCTTTACCCCGAAGATTACACCGTCAATGTGGAAGCACTGGAACGGGTGCAGCCCAAAGACCTGACCGCCAGCGAGATCGCTGTTCGGCTTGGTGCTACTTGGCTGCCGACCGAAATTGTCGAACAGTTTATGTTTGAGTTCTTGGGAACACCAAGGTACGCACAGTGGAACATCAAAGTTCATTTCTCTGCCTATACCGGCGAGTGGAATATTGAGGGCAAGTCCTATGACCGCAGCAATGTGAAGGCATACAGCACCTACGGTACGGGGCGCATCAACGCCTACAAGATCATCGAGGAAACACTGAACCTGAAGGATGTCCGCATCTTCGATTATGTAGAGGACGCAGACGGCAAAAAGAAAGCCATTCTGAACAAGAAGGAAACGGCAATCGCACAGGCAAAGCAGGAGCTGATCAAGCAGGGTTTTCAGGATTGGGTTTGGTCTGACCCTGAACGCAGAGAACGGCTTTGCATCCTTTACAACGAGAAATTCAACAGCCTGCGTCCCCGTGAGTACGATGGGAGCCACATCGTTTTCAGTGGTATGAACCCGGAAATCGAACTTCGGGAACACCAAAGAAATGCGGTGGCGCACATCCTATACGGCGGGAATACGCTGCTTGCACACGCCGTGGGTGCAGGGAAAACCTTCGAGATGGTTTCGGCGGCGATGGAGTCCAAACGGCTTGGATTGTGCAGTAAATCCCTGTTTGTCGTACCCAACCACCTCACTGAGCAGTGGGCATCAGAGTTCTTACAGCTCTATCCCTCAGCCAACATTTTGGTGGCAACGAAGAAAGACTTTGAAACCAAGAACCGCAAAAAGTTCTGCGGCAGAATTGCCACCGGCGATTACGATGCCATCATTATCGGGCATTCGCAGTTCGAGAAAATACCGATGTCCGTTGAACGGCAGCGGGCGATCCTCGAACAGCAGCTTGATGAGGTAACGGAGGGCATTGCGGAACTGAAAAAGAACCGTGGAGATAACTTCTCCGTAAAACAACTGGAGCGCACAAAGAAATCTGTCAAGCAGAAGCTCGATAAGCTCAACGATCAGTCCAAAAAGGATGATACAGTGACCTTTGAGGAGTTGGGTGTAGACAGACTCTTTATCGATGAGAGTCACTACTACAAGAACCTGTTTCTCTTTACAAAAATGAGGAATGTAGGCGGCATTGCTCAAACCGAAGCAATGAAGTCCAGCGACCTCTTTATGAAATGCAGGTACTTGGACGAGCTGACCGGAGGGCGTGGGACAGTGTTTGCGACAGGAACGCCGATCTCCAATTCGATGGTCGAGCTTTACACCATTCAGCGATACTTGCAGTACAACACCCTTGTTCAGAACAACTTGCAGCACTTTGATGCCTGGGCTTCTACTTTCGGAGAAACCATTACGGCAGTAGAACTTACACCCGAAGGAACGGGATACCGAGCCAAAACACGCTTTGCCCGCTTCTATAATTTGCCGGAGCTGATGGCGATGTTTAAGGAAATCGCAGACATCAAAACAGCGGATATGCTTGACCTGCCAGTGCCGAAAGCGGTCTTTCACAACATCTCGGTGAAGCCCTCTGAAATCCAAAGGGATATGGTTGCGGGGCTTGCGGAAAGAGCCGAAAGGGTGCGGAACGGTATGGTTGATGCAAGAGTGGATAATATGCTCAAGATCACCAACGACGGCAGAAAGCTGGCTCTTGATCAGCGGCTTATCAATCCGTTGCTCCCTGATTTTGAGGACAGCAAGCTCAACGCCTGCGTGGACGCTATGTTTGAAACTTGGGAGCGTGGCAGCGAGAAGCGGTTGACCCAGCTATTTTTCTGCGACCTGTCTACGCCGAAAAACGACGGCTCCTTCAATGTCTATGACGACATTCGACAGAAGCTGATTGCCCGTGGCGTACCCGCCGATGAGATAAGGTTCATCCACGAAGCAGATACCGAGGCAAAGAAGCTGGAGCTGTTCAAGAAGGTACGCCGAGGGGATGTCCGCATCCTGATGGGCAGTACGCAGAAGATGGGAGCCGGTACGAATGTGCAGAACAAACTTGCCGCATCCTCCGATCTCGACTGCCCGTGGCGACCGTCTGACTTGGAACAGCGCCTCGGCAGAAGCATCCGGCAAGGCAACGAAAATGCAGAGGTTCACATCTACCGTTTCGTGACGGAAGAAACCTTTGATGCCTACTTATATCAGCTCTTGGAAGGCAAGCAGAAGTTTGCTTCGCAGATAATGACGAGCAAATCGCCCGTCCGTTCCTGCGAAGATATTGACGAAACCGCACTGTCTTACGCTGAAATCAAAATGCTGGCGACCGGCAATCCCCACATCAAAGAGAAGATGGATTTGGACATTCAGGTTCAGAAGTTGCGGCTCTTAAAGTCCAGCTTCCTTTCCGAAAAATATGCTTTGGAGGATAAGATCATCAAGTTCTATCCGCAGGAGATCGCACGGCGCTCTGATGTAATTGCGGGATTGAAATCCGATATGGAAAGAGTGGCAGAGCACCCGAAGCCGTCTGATGAAACCTTTGTTGGTATGACGGTCAAGGGTGCTTTCTATTCAGAGAAAGCGGATGCCGGCAACGCCATCTTGGAGGCGTGTAAGGCAATGACGAATCCCGAACCCATTCCCCTCGGTGAGTACCGTGGCTTTACGATGGAGCTGTACTTTGAAGCAAGAGAATACAAGGTGCGGCTCAAAGGCGAGCTTGGTTATCCCGTAACCCTCGGCACGGACACCTTCGGTAATATCACCCGCTTGGATAATGCGCTGGAGGGGCTACCAAAGCGTTTGGAGATGAACGAAATGGAGCTTGACAACCTCAAAAAGCAGTTTGAAACTGCAAAGGTCGATGTGGAAAGACCGTTCCCGCAGGAGGAAGAATTGAAAGCCAAGACCGACCGGCTGAACGAACTCAACGCCCTGCTCAATGTGGATAAGCGTGAGAACGAAATCGTCGGCGGTGAACCCGATGAGGGTGAAGAACCGCCCGAAAAGAAACCGAGGGACTTGGAAAGATAGCCGAACCTCTTGACAATCGTTATCATATATGATAACATTATAGTGGACTGAAGGGAGGGTTTTGTATGACCGAAAAGGAACTGTTGGCGGCAAGGCAAAGCATCGTGCAGAAGCTGACGCAGGCAAGACTGGAAAAAGGATTGTCGCAGGAACAGCTTGCAAAGCGCATCGGAACCCAGCGTTCCAACATCTGCCGCATCGAAAAAGGAACGCAAAACCTCTCCCTTGACCTGATGATCAAGATCGCAGAGGCACTTGACAAGGATGTGTCCGTAATGCTTGAGGAAAGGAGCAGCACAATGGAAAAAGTATATAGCCTGCGCCTTTATGATGAAACACTGCTGACCTTCACGCTGGAGGAAAGAGGCTTGGAGGGCTTGCAGGCGACAATTCTCCACACCGAAACGGCAAAGCAAAAGCTGTTTCCCCTCGACTTGGAGCTGACAAACGAGGGCGTTGTGAAGTGGCTGGAACGACGGGTGATTCCGAAGAACCGGCAGTTTGTAGATGAAATCTTAAAGACGCTGGGGCTGAGCGTAAACAACACGAAGGGCATCATTGATGTCTGTATGGGGCTGTCCCTCAACGACAGCTATTGGGTCGTCACCGCCGACTTTGACGGCAAGTATGCCGATTATAACCTCTATGAAAACCGCTTCTCCGAAGCACTGTCACTGGTGGCTTATACCGGCGTGGGCGGCAGTCGGGAGGCATTCTCCACCTCACCGGAGCTGACTACCAACGGTATGCTGCGGAAGGCTTGGAGGTTCGTGGAGGGTGACGGCATCTATCTGTATAAGGGCGGCACGGAGGGCGCTGCGAACACCGGAAACGAGCCGTACAGCGAGTATTATGCCTGTCAGATCGCAGACAAGATGGGCATCGGCTGCGTACAGTACGACTTGGAAAACTGGAAAGGTATCCTTGCTTCCAAGTGCCGGCTGTTCACGGATATTGATACCTCTTTCGTCCCTATCGGGCGTATTCTCCGCAAGACGACGCTGAAAGCCTGCCTTGATTATTACAAGACCTTGGGCGACGAGTTCTACGAGCAGCTTTGCAGTATGCTGGTTTTCGACGCCCTGATTTACAACGAGGACAGACACTTCGGCAACTTCGGCTTGCTGCGGAACAATCACACGGGCGAAATCATCGCCCCTGCGCCCATCTTCGATAACGGCTTGTCGCTGTTCAACTATGCAATGCCGGACGATTTCAAGAACCTGAGTGCGTATGCAAAGACCCGTTCCAATCCCTACCGCATTTCCTATGAGGATGTATGTAAAGAGGTAATGGGTGCAAAGCAGAAAGCGCAGCTGCGGCGAATGGTGGACTTCAAGTTCACCCGACATCCGTCCCTCAATTTGCCGGAGCAGCGGTTGACAGCCATTGAAAAACAACTTGGAGAGCGTACAAGAGAGCTGCTCTCCATTCCGGTTCAGAGAAGCGCAAAGCGCAAAAATGAGCCGGAAAGATGATCCGTCTGCGGTATGGGAGCATCCCCATACCGCAGATACTTATCAGCCGCCCATACAGACCAATATGAGATTCCCGTAAAAAATACCACCTATGTTCTTAAAACAACCGCCTATCGAGAATCGGTAGAAATCGGTTCTTGATTTTCCTATACTGTAACCGTAGCGAGGAGGTGAACCGATGCAAATTGAAATCAAGATAGACGAAAAATGCAAAGAGCCAAAAATCATCGTGATGACGGACAAAATGACCGATGAAGTCAATGCAATCATAAAAAGACTGTCAGACGAGCAACCGCAGGTCATTGCCGGCTTCAGGGACGATGTGGTCGAGGTTCTGGAACCGTCTGAAATTTACCGTGTTTTTGCCGCATCAGGTAAGGTGTTTGCCGAGACGAATCACGGCGAGTATGCGCTCCGCCTGAGGCTATACGAGGCGGAACAACGGCTTGACAGCAAGACTTTTGTCCGAATATCAAACTCGGATATTATCAATCTGAGAAAGGTCAAGAGCTTTGATTTGAGCTTTGTCGGGATAATTTGCATTACGCTTTCAAACGGTACGGTTACTTATGTTTCACGGCGATCCGTCGCCAAAATCAAACAACTGTTAGGAATGTGAGGTGGCAAAAATGAAGAAAAAACTGATTGGACGAGGACTAATTGGTTTCCCTGTTGGCATTGCAATCGGATATGTCATTACGGTGATTATCTCAATCTGCATTGGGGATGGCTTCTTCCATCCGGTCAATCCAGAGCTTGTGAATAAAATGGGGAGCGAACTAAATGCGATTCTCATTCAAACCGGTCTGAGCGGAATAATGGGCACAGGCTTTGCAATGGCTTCGGTTATTTGGGAAATTGATTCGTGGAGTCTTGCAAAGCAAAGCGGGATTTACTTCGCAATTGCTTGCGTGATTATGTTCCCCATCTCTTATTTTGCCAACTGGATGCCCCATTCGACCGCTGGAATTCTGTCTTATGTAGGCATATTCGTAGCGATCTTCCTCGCTGCTTGGGTAACTCAGTATTCTGTGTGGAAAAGGAAGATCAAAAAAATGAACGAAGGCATTAAGGATAATAACGATATGGATTGATCCCGCCGATCTGCATCCTGCGCCTTGTTTTAACAACAGAATAAACCACATACATAGCCGCTTGGTTTTCAAAAGAAATCAGGCGGCTATTTCTATTTTGAAGGAGGTGTTCGTTATGAACGAAACAGATTACAACGCTCGACTTTACGAGAAAATGAAAGCCGAGCAGGACAAATACCGGGACTGGCTACTGCATCAGGAGCCGTCCGAAATCCTCAATCATACCTACGAATACACGATGCGGGAGGACATCGTAATGTGTATGGAGGAGCTGGAGCTTGAGCCGGAAAAGGCAAGGGCTTTACTTCGTTCCCCTTGTCCTCTAAGTGATGTGTATAAGGAGTTCCGGGACAGAGAAACCGAGCATATGGATACCATCCGGGACTCCATCGAAACGGAAGCGGACAAGTGCCTGCAACGGCAGGAGAAGAAACAGCAACGGGAAAGCAGGTGATTTTATGCCGTATATCCCACCGGAGGTGGTGGAACAGGCACGGCAAATCGGCCTGTTGACCTATCTGCAAAATTGCGAACCACAGGAGCTTGTCCGCATTTCCGGCAACAATTATACCACCCGCACCCACGACAGCTTGAAGATTTCTAACGACAAATGGATGTGGTGGTCACAACGCATCGGCGGCTACAATGCCCTTGACTATCTTGTGAAAGTCAAGGGCTGTTCTTTTGTGGAGGCGATTGAAACGCTGATGGGAAAGGCGGCGGTGATGCCGACGGTGACGGTCAAGCCCAAGCAGAAAACGGAGCCGAAGATCTTGCTTCTGCCGGATAAAAGTGCTTCCACAGAAAGAATTACAGAGTATCTTTTCGGCAGGGGCATCGACTATGCCATCATCCAATACTGCATTGACAAGGGGCTGATTTTCGAGAGCTTGCCGTATCACAACCTTGTGTGCGTGGGCTTTGATGAGAAAAATTCCCCTCGTTATGCGTCCTTCCGAGCGACCAATGACCGCCGAGTTTTGGGTGACTGCTCCGGCAGCGATAAGCACTATTCTTTTCGGATCGCAGACAGCGACAGCAGCACGGTGCATCTTTTTGAGTGTGCCATTGACCTGCTTTCCTTTGCGACACTTGAAAGGATGGCAGGCAGGGATTGGCGTACAGACAACCTTGTTTCCCTCGCCGGGGTGTATCTGCCCAAGGAGAAAATCGAGGACAGTACAACCCCTGCGGCTCTTGTGAAATTCCTTGATGAGAAGCCGCAGATTCAAAAAATCTTCCTGCACTTCGACAACGACAATGCCGGAAGGAAAGCCAGCCTTGCACTGAAAACCATATTGCCGAGCAAGTATGAAGTCATTGACAGCCCTCCGCCCTGCGGCAAGGACTACAATGACTTTCTTTGTTTCCAGCTTGGTATCCACCACAATAAAACCAAAGAAAGGACGAATGAACGATGACTGAGTTTAGCATTTATCAGATCAACACAGACCGGGACGACAACCGTGTCTGCTTCTTGGGGCTGGATACCCTTGAACGATTCCAGCACTCCAAAGAGGTCGATCCCGCCCTCTACGACCGAATTTATGACGGGAAGCTCGATTGCAATTCCCTTGAAGCCATCTATGAGAAGTTCAATATCGACCACCCCGCCGACTACAAAGGACGCTCTCTTTCCGTATCGGATGTAGTCGAAATCAGGGAGAGTGACACCCTAAATCCCGGCTTCTACTTCGTGGACAGTATCGGGTTCAATTTGATTTCTTTCGACAAATCGCTCTGCAAGGAGCCGGTGAAAGCAAGCGACGGAAAGATTTCCGTCCTGCTTGTGGAGCCGAACAAATACCCCAAGATGATCGAGATCGACGACACCTTGGAAGCAATGCAGGAGGTGGTCGGCGGCGACATTGAGGAATATATGCCTTTTGAAGATGAGGTCGCCATCATCTGTAACGAGGAAGGAAAAATTACAGGGATGGCACCTAATCGTGCCGTTTATGAGGAGAACTCCCGTGAGATGCTGGACATTATCTGCGGGAAGTTTTTCGTTGCCTATGCTCCCTTCGAAGCAGAGAGGTTCCAGTCTCTCCCGCCTGACCTTGCGGAGAAATACCGTGAGAAATTCAAATACCCCGAACGCTTTATGAGAGTCAACAATGAGATCGTAGCCGTACCTTTTAAGCCCGTCAGGGCGGACAAAGAACGCTGATCTCTGTGAGATGCGGGGGAACCCTGGAGGACTGCGTTATCTTAGCAAGCAGACTGTTTGTATCCCCAAAAGGCTACAAACAGTAAATCGCTTGTTAGGGGTTCCCCCTAATACCCCATAAGAAAACTTCAATCAACAAGGAGGAAGATAACAATGCGAAAGCGCAATATAGATAAGCATATTTGGTTTTCCCGTGACGAAGCGCAGGAGCTTCAGAAAAAGGCAAAGAAAGCCTGCCTGTCCGAAGGCGCACTTATTCGTCTGCTCATTCGTGGCTATGAGCCGAGGGAAAAACCGGACGACCGTTTCTATGATACGATGCGTCAGCTTTCTGCCATCGGCAACAACATCAATCAGCTGGCGGTGCAGGCACACTCGCTCGGCTTTGTTGACGCGCCGAAGCTTCAGAAGGAAGCGGAGCGTTGGCACAAGTTTCAGGCAGATGTGGAGCGAGTGTTTCTGCGTCCCGAAAAAAGTGAGCTGAAATGGCAGTAAGTAAGATATGGAAAGTAAAGGTTCGCCTGAAAGCCGTCATCGACTATGCGACCAATCCCGAAAAGACAAGGGCGCAGGAATATACGCCGGAGCAGTATCAGGCGCTTGCCGATGTTCTGAAATACGCAAAGGACGAAGAAAAAACGGAGCGTGAGTTTTATGTGGACGGCATCAACTGTAATCCCTCAACTGCCCGTGATCAGTTCGTGACGGTAAAGGAACAGTTCGACAAGGAGGACGGCATCCAAGCCTATCACGGTTATCTGAGCTTCAAGGACGAGCCGAACATCAATCCCAACCTTGCTCAGAAAATCGGAATGGAATTTGCCAAGCGTGTGTGGGGCGACCGCTTTCAGGTCGTGGTGACAACGCACCTGAACACGAAGCACCTGCATTGTCACTTTGTTGTGAACTCCGTTTCCTTTGTGGACGGCAAGCGGATGGCAAATAACGAAAAGCACTGGCGGTACTTCCGGCACATAGCCGATGAGTTGTGCCGTCAGTATCAGCTTGATGTGATTGAAAACCCGCAGCGTGGTACGGGCAAAAACTACTATGCAAGGAAGCTCCACGAAGCGGGTATGCCGAACTATGTAGATACCGCACGGGCGGTGATCGACGACGCAATCGCCAAGAGCCGCAGCTATGCCGACTTCAAATATGTTCTCCGTCAGATGGGAGCGTATTTTGACGACTCGGAAAATCACAAGTACACGGTGCTGCGTGTAAAGGGCTACCGAAAAAATATCCGGCTTGCACGGCTTGGTGATGAGTATTCGCTTGACCGTATCAAGGAACGCATCTATGACAATCGGAACTCGGCAAGATTAGAGCCGTTTCAAAAAGGCTACTACCATCGCCCAAGGCAATATGTTCTCTTGACACGGGAACATAAGATACGGAAGGTCGGCGGACTTTACGGACTGTATCTGCACTACTGCTACAAGCTCGGCTATCTGCCGAGGTACAAAAAACAAGACCCGGCTCGGCTTCATTATCTTCTGCGAGAGGATTTAATGAAGCTGGACGAGATAACCGCACAGGTCAGGCTGCTTGGCAGAGAGAATATCTCAACCGCCGAGCAGCTTTTCTCATATCAGCACTCGGTTGAGGAACAGATCAATGCCTTAACTGCCGACAGAACGCACCTCCGAAATGAAATACGAAAAGTGAACATCACAGATGCAGAGCTGTCGCAGGCAAAAGGCAGCATCTCGCTTCTCTCCGAGAAGCTAAAAAAGCTCCGCAAGGAAGTCAGGCTGTGCAATGGCATTGCCGAACGCTCCGGCATAATGGCGGAAAATCTGAGGGCTGTCCTTGCGGACGAAGAAAAAATCAAAACAAACAGGAAGGAGAACCGAAGTTATGAACAACGGCGGTGACGCAGCGGAACAGGTCGTCAGGCTATCGCTTGAGGGCTTTGAAGTAGCTGCAAAACTTACGGGAACGGCAGCGAAAGAGCTGACCGTTCTTTTGATTTCTGTTTTGAAGCAGGAACAGAAAACCAAGGGCAAAGCAAGGCTCACCAATATGCTGAAATCGGGCAAGGAGCTGAAAGTCTTTTCTATCCCGAACAAGGATTTGAAAACCTTTACCGAGCAGGCAAAGAAGTACGGCGTCCTCTACTGTGTGCTGAAGGATAAGTACAACAAGGACGGCAATGTCCCGATAGATATTATCGCCCGTGCAGAGGACGCATCGAAGATCCAGCGCATCTTTGACCGCTTCGAGCTTGGGAATGTGGACAAGGGTTCCATCGTGGCAAATGCGGAAAAGAGCATTGCCGAGCGAGAGGAACGAGTGGACGAAGTACCGACCAAAACGAGAGGAGAACGCATCGTGGAAGAAGCAATGGGTGATCCGGTTAAGAAGGAAGGTCAGTCCCACGAAAACCCTACGGTCGCAAAGACGGAAAAAAGCCCTCCGTCCGA
>OQVI01001951.1_pt1 | contig 13735 bp, 12 predicted proteins | sample 1691651 | NCBI WGS metagenome assembly OQVI01 (sample SAMN03418287, study PRJEB22391) | human gut metagenome | biome: human-gut; feature: organic feature; material: feces | host: Homo sapiens | place: Italy | collected 2013-04
TGATAAAAAAGGCCGGGACAGGTATAATATTGGTGTAGCCCGCCCCGGCGGGTGTTGTGGGCTCTATACAGCGCAAACTTTGGACGGTGCGCGCTGTATGGGGCTTTTCTCGGGTGATGTCAGGTGATGCTCAGGCGGGTGCCGGTGACCGTTTTGCTGTACTGGTCGTACAGGTCGGGTGCTACGGCCTTGATGGCTTTGCTGTCCAGTCGGGTGCTGGAGAAATCAGACAGGCGGACTTTGTGGCAGCCTACTTCCAGATAGTTGGTGGAGCGCTCAGCCAGTGCCTCGCGGATCTGAATCTTCAGCTGTTCCTGCTCAGCCTGTGCGGCCTCGATTAGTTGGGCGGCCTCCTTGTACTGCTCGACAAGGGTCAGTAAAACGTTGATACTCATGTGTGTACCTCTCTTCAAATCGTTGGGTGAATGGTCGGATGTGAGAACCGGTGTTCCCGATGGCATGAGCATACACATACTCCATGAAGTATGCAAGATGGAATGTTGCACAAGAAAAATAGCCATAAATTGTGGAAAATGCATACTCCATGAAGTATATGCGGAATGGACAGTCCGAAAAGATATGATATAATACCTATAAGAGTAAACAGAAAGTTGGTGCTTCGGATGGGCGGAAAAACAAGTACAGCCAGCAAACGGAAATGGAATAACGAAAATTACGAGTACACACAGCTCGTGACGCAAAAGGGCGAAAAAGAACGCATCAAACAAGCAGCAAAGCAAGCTGGGCAAAGCGTAAACGCCTATGTGGTGGAAGCTGTACGCCGCCGCATAGAGCAAGAACAGATGCTCAGTGCGTCAGACACCCCGGGGGTAGTTAAAAATCTGGAAGGGCACAATGACCCGGTAGAATGAGATAGTTGTTTCATCTCCCCAGACCTGATTAAAATCTAGCAGCAGAAGGCCTTTGCCTTTCACAGAAATGTGATCGGCAGGGGTCTTTTTGCGTTAAGAAAATGACACCTAAAAAACAAAAAAGTATCCTCCACATGGAAAGTGGAAGACTATGAGCAAAATCTGGCGTTATTCCATCGAATTCAGCACTTTTCTTCCCCTCATAGACACCTGATGGGAGAATATTCGGTTCATTTCCCGGCGTTTTCGGGTCAGATCAGAATGTACATAGCGTTTCAAGGTGATGTTGGCATTGGCGTGACCTAACAATTCGCTGAGGGTCTTTACATCGCACCCGGCCTGCAAACAGGTGGTAGCAAAGGTATGGCGCAGCGCGTGCGGACGTACTTGCCGGACAGTTGCCTGTTTCAGATATGCCTTGATGCTTTTCCGATAGCAGCGGGGTTCGGTGGGCTTAGACTCGTTGCCAGATAGAAGCCATGTAGAATTACTGGCGTTTCCGCGCAGCCTTTTCAGCATAATAAGCAGCTGTTTCGGGATTGGAATTTCCCGGCGGGAGGTGCGAGTTTTAGGCGTTTGGATGACTACCTTTGTATGTCCATTTCCGCAGGAAATTCGGCAGATCGTCCGATTGATCTTCAACGTGCCAAGTTTCAGGTCAAAATCGCCCCATTGTAAGCCGCAGATTTCACCAATACGCAGACCTAATTCAAGCCCTAATAATAAGCCGATTTTGCGAGGCGTAGGGTTCTCCTGCACATATTGGTAGAGCCGCTGCTGCTTTGCTGGGGAGAGAGGTGCAGAAATTTTGTCGATAGCTTTTGGCGGTGCTACTTCCAGTTCCATCGGGCGGATCAGGCGCAAGTGCGCGGCATATTTGCAGATACGACGCAGCATCGAGAGGCATTTCCGGGCAGAGGAGTTCCCCAGCGGCTTGTGTGTGGCATCTATGGGCGCGATGATCTGCTGCATGGCCTGTTCCAGAAAACTTTCCTCAAGAGATGCAACTGGCACTTTACTCAAAACCGGAAGAAGATACTTGTGCAGCGTGTACGAGTAATGCGCATAGGTGGATTCTTTTACGGCATTCCGCAGGGAGTGCAACCACACCTCAGCCAGTACTTCAAAGGTCAGGTCGGTTCTTTTCAGGTTGTAGAAGCCTGCCTCTGCTTTCTTTTGAATCAGCACCTGCTTGACCTCTGCATAAACTGCGCCATAGACGTAGCCCCCATTGAATTTTGCCTTCCGATGTACGCGCTTTGATGTAGCGACCTTCCTTGCGCTTATGAATGTTTTCTCCCCGTCGTGCCATTTCTGTTTCCTCCTGCGTCTTGGACACCCATCTGACCACTTATTCTGTCCACCTTCGTTTTTAGCTAGATTTTTCATGCAGAACTGGGCAATGTGCAAAAAAATATCGGCTTCTATAAGGTTTTTTCTAAGGTCAGGTGGGATACATTTGTATGGTTTTCTATTGATTCCCAGATATAACCATGATAAAATAATAGGAAAATTCAAACAACGATGTCGAAAAATCGGTATCCTCCATTTTCGCTGTAGAGGATACCCCTTTATTGCGGAAAGGGGTGAACAGAGTGGCATTGCGTCTGTTTGAGCACAACGAGAAAGCATATCATGCGGCAGTTCGGATGATGGAGCAGTACGGCAAGGCTGCTATCGCCCACCTTACCGGCACCGGAAAGAGCTACATTGCGTTCAAGCTGATTGAGAACAACCCGGAGAAGGTCGTGATCTGGCTTTCGCCCGGTGCATATATCTTTAAAACTCGGAGGGAAAACCTGAAAAAGGAAGCATTGTTCTCTCTGAAAGCAAGTGATTACAACAACTGCAGCACATCCGATGTACCGGTGGATAGTCATATTGCAAGAGAAATGACCCTTGGCGAAACAGTCGTCAGGGGCATTTTGTCTGCTCGAAACTATGCGAAGTATCAGATGCAGGGCGATAACTTGCGGTCGACAGGCGTTCAGAATGCGGTTTGTCAGACTTACTCCGATGCACTAAATACTGATAAGATCTTCACCGACCTTAAAATAGATAAACTGCGAAGTGTTTTTGATACTAAACGGGAAAAGTCGGATGCGTCAGATCGTGAGAAGAGTGAGAAAACGAGCCTTCCTCGTTCTGACACGGTAGCTACGAAGCAGAGAGCAGGTCAATTGTCCCGGCAGAAAATCGCACAGCCGGACAGTATCGGGATGGACTGGGGCAACCGCAATGACCGCCAGTGGAACGAAGGATATCAGGAAGCCAAACGCTATTTTGATGCCCACGGCGACCTGAACGTCTCGGCAGAATATGTGTCACCGAACGGATACAACCTCGGAAATTGGGTCAAGCGGCAGCGGTACGCACGGCTGAATCCCGAAAAAAGCGGTGCGGTGCTGACGGAGGAACGGATTGCAAAGCTGGATGAAATCGGGATGCGGTGGGAGAAAGCGGATTCGAGACCGCGCCGGTTAGAACTGGCACAAGAATCTAAGAGGAAAAGTGAAAATCTGAATGTTTCGGCTAACCACAAAACGGGGGAAGATATCGGTTTGTGTAGTTGATAGCGCGATCCAAAGCACTTGCTGCAATTTGGGTCGTAAAAAGAAAGTCTAAAGGAGTTATTGGAGAGGATTATGTCAAAGTTTCAGCATGATGTAATGTTGCGGATCGTAAAGATCTTGAATGTTCTGATGATTGAGTTGCCGTTTGCGGCCTGCTGGTTCCTGTACTACTCGCACCAGACCTATGCAAATCTGGCATGGGAGGGTCATTTTGCGATTTTAGGCCTGTTTTTTATCCTGTACATTGTACTCGGTAAAATCTACGATGCGTTCTGGATGTCGATGCAGCGGGTCTCAGAACTGGTGTACGGCCAGATCCTTGGCGCGATGGCAACCGATGGTATTTTGTACATCGTGATCTGCCTGATGTCCGCAAAGCTCTGCAACCTGTTACCGGGTATTGCGGCAATTGCGGGGCAGTTGGTGATGGCTGCGATCTGGGCATCTTGTGCACATAAATGGTACTACAAGACCTTCCCGCCGCAGAAGACCGCTGTGGTCTACGATGTACGTCATGGTATGGAAAAGCTTATAAACGAGTATGGTCTGAGCCAGAAATACGATGTGCAGGTCACCCTGAGCGTGTCGGAGTGCTTGGCAGATTTGAGCATTCTGGATGGCATGGAGACTGTTTTTGTCAGTGGTGTTCACAGCCATGAACGAAACATTATCCTGAAGCACTGCGTAGGGAAGGGCATCAATATGTTCGTCATTCCCCGCGTTGGCGACGTTATTATGAGCGGCGCTTGGCCGATGCATATGTTCCATCTGCCGATGCTGCGTGTCGGTCGTTACATGGCAAGCCCGGAGTTCTTGTTCATCAAGCGTGCGATGGACATTGTGATCTCACTGCTGGCACTGATCATCTTGAGCCCGCTGCTCCTGATCACAGCCATTGCGGTCAAATCCGATGGTGGTCCTGCTTTCTATAAACAGGTGCGTCTGACCAAGGACGGCAAGCAGTTCGAGATTTTGAAGTTCCGCTCTATGCGCGTGGATGCAGAAAAGGATGGCGTGGCACGTCTTTCCACCGGCGACAAGGATGACCGTATTACAAAGGTCGGTCACATTATCCGTGCCTGCCGTTTGGACGAACTGCCGCAGTTACTGAACATTCTGAAGGGTGACTTGTCCGTTGTTGGTCCCCGTCCGGAGCGCCCGGAGATTGCTGCCCAGTACTGCGAGGAGATGCCTGAGTTTGCACTGCGGCTTCAGGCAAAGGCTGGTCTGACCGGTTATGCGCAGGTGTACGGCAAATACAATACCACTCCCTACGATAAGCTGCAGATGGATCTGATGTATATTGCACATCCCAGCCTGATTGAAGATTTGAAAATCATGCTGGCAACCGTGAAGATCCTGTTTATGCCGGAGAGTACTGAAGGTGTGGCAGAAGGTGCGACTACGGCGATGGGGCAGCAGCAGTGTGAGGAGACTGGAAAATGAAAGTTGCGGTAGTATCAATTGGTAGTTTTGATACACAATACTCGGATTATCACATTATGCGTGATATTATCCTCGGCCTTCTGGAGAGAGGACATGAGGTAAATCTGATTCAGAAACAGTATTTTGATACGCCTCAGTATCCGCAGCAATTTGAAAAGTACTTGAAAGGTCAACTTCAAGTTCAAAATATTCGTTTTGAAAAGAAGGCAAAAGCTGATTTAAAGGCTCGTTATCTGGCAGATCTGTCTTATTACAAACAAGCTTGTACGCTAATGAAAAAAGACAAGCCGGATAAGATCTTTCTTCAGTCTAATAACACGGCTTTTTTTACAGTGTTCTACGCAAAGCACATTTTAAGGTGCCCGATTCTCTATAACGAGCAGGACATCTTTCCGGAAAATGCCTACTTTGCTGGGATTCTTTCAGAAAGCAGCATGGTTTATAAGGTGGCTCATGCACTGCAAAAATATGCTTACAAAAATGCAACGGCCCTCGGTACGATTTCTGATGACATGAAGTCGACTATTGTTACTCGGTACAGTATCCCGGCGGATAAGGTGCAGGTGATTTATAACTGGGGGCATGAGGAGCTGAAAGCCCACAGTGAGCAGGATAATGTGTTCTTAAAAAAATATCCGAAGAAGCCCGGGGAGTTCCGTGTGGTGTATGCGGGTAATCTGGGCAAGATGCAGAACGTGGAGCTCATTTTGGAGACCGCTGCTTTGATGAAAGATGATCAAGACGTCAGCTTTTATATCGTTGGGGGCGGTGTAAACGAGGAGCAACTTAAGACGTTTGCAAAAGAAAAAGAATTGAACAATGTGACATTTGTGGGAATGCAACCGCCTGAAGAAGTGGCAGATCTCTATGCTGCCGCAGACGTCAATGTGATTCCTCTTCAAAAAGGGCTTATCTATGCAGCACTTCCGAGCAAAACGGCTGACTGCTTGATTGCTGGTAAACCGATTATTACTTGTGTTGATAATGGAACGGCAGTTGAGAAGATAATCAGGCCGTACGGCATCGTCAATACTGGTGCGGATGAAAAAAGACTGAAAACAGCAATTCTGAACGCAAAAGAAAAAGCTGGATTGTGTGAAACCAAAGGGCTGCTAGAAAAATATTTTTCGTTGAAGCCGAATGTTGCTAGTCATTGTCAAATGATCGAGATGATGAAATAAGAAAGGAAGCAACGGCATGAATAAAAATCTCCTGCGTGCGCCAATTGAGTTGGCAAGCCGATTCAACAAAAACACTGAAACTCAAACTGCTTCTTATCGTAGCGATTTTATGCGTGATCGTGACCGTATTATGTACTGTAATGCGTTCCGTAGACTGGATGGGAAAACGCAGATCTACCTGATCGGAAGCGATGATCACCGCAGAAACCGGTTGACCCACACGTTGGAGGTTGCTCAGATTGCGCGTACGATTTCGCAGGCTTTGGGCTTGGATGAAGACTTGACCGAGGCTATTGCACTTGGACACGATTTGGGACATACGCCGTTTGGTCATGCGGGCGAGCGGGAGTTGAACCAGATCATGAAGCCGGGCAGCACCGTGAAAATTCCGGAATCGCCACTTTACAAGGAAAACCATGACGGTTACAAAATCTGCGAAAAAAGGCTGAAAAAGCCATTGTACGGATTTAAGCACAATCTTCAAAGTGTCCGTGTGGCAGCGCGTCTGGAAAATGGCTACGGTGACAGTGGCTTGAACCTGACCAATTACACTCTTTGGGGAATGATGCATCACTCAAAGTTGGCATACGGCGATGAGGATGGAAGCCCCAATTACTGTGAAATCTTCAATAAGTATCTCGAAGTGAAGGAAGGTCATCAAGCGTGGTCGTTTGAGAGCTTTGTAGTGGAACAGGCAGATGAAATTGCACAGTGGCATCACGATTTGGAAGATGCACTGAGAAGCGGAGCAATGTCGGCTAAAGCAGTGTGCAGGAAAATCAGAGAGATCCTGATTACGATCATGAGCGAAAGTGATCTGCGCTGCTTTGAAGAGATGGAACGTGATGCGGAACAGGAAAATTACGACCAGAAGCGTTTTATTACACTGGCATCCAAGGTTGTAGTAAACACGTTGGTCACCTGCATTGTGACCTGCTCTAATCAAAATCTCCTGAAGCTTTCGACAGATAACAAGCTGAATGAAAATACCCGCCTCAACTTTTTCCGGGAACACACAGGAGACGAGGATGATATCAAAAATGCAATCGCATTTGATGTGTATAGCGATGTAGATAACAAGAAAACAAAAGAACACCTGAAAAAATTTGGTGAAGCGATTCGAACCGAGATCCACCATTCGCCAGAAGTGGAACGGATGAATGCAAAAGGTCAGTACATTATCCGCAAGCTATTTCAGGCATACGCGACACATCCCCAGCAGTTGCCGGATATTTCTATTGTTCAGTTTATGGTGGAGACGCATGAGAAAAACAGCCTGTCGGGGGCAAATTATCCCGATATGGTATCTGCATACAAATTGAGCTCTGGCCAAGTCAGAAGTGATTTTGACAAGTTTTGGAACGACAAAGAGGATAATGCAGAAAGTAAAAACTTTTCTGTTCGTGTCTGCATGATGCGCAAGATTTGTGACCACATCGCTTCCATGACGGATCATTACGCAGTGGAAGAATATGAAAAATTGTATGGGTGAAAAAGGAGTAGCTTGAATTCTAGAACTTGGTGCAGAGATTGAATATCTTGAAGGGTGATTTATCTATTGTAATCCATCACCCGGCGCGTCCCAAAATTGCCGCTTAGTGTTGCGGGGTAATGACGTGGTTTATGCGACATCAACAGGCTAAGGATAGTGAGCCGGTTATGCGCGGATTTGAAAGTATAAAATTGTGAAATATTTACTTTATGGTGCATATGAACGTTTCGACATTCTGCAATGTAGTGAAAGAACTGAATTATACCAGAAGGAAATAAAGCTGTGGATAATTATAACATAAGAAAAGAGCATCCCACTGAAAGGGTCGGTTGGATAGATGCTACGAGAGCAATTGCAGTATTCTGTATTGTACTCGGACATACGCTGAGAGGAAAAAGCATATATTACTTCCTCTACGCATTTCATGTTCCTCTATGTATAGTGGTTACAGGAATTTGCTATAGGCATACTACTAATCGTAGGATAAGGCTAAAAAAGCTTTTTGGGAATATTTACCGCCCTTATTTGATGTATTCGATTCTGAGCATAGCGATATATGCTTTGGCAGGAAAATATTTGGGAGAAAACAATACGATTCAACAGATTCCAAAGTTTCTTATAGGTATGTTTTATGGCAACGGAAATTTAGGAATGACAAACGGCGGGTGGATGAAATACAATTTGCCATTGTGGTATTTGCCGTTCTTGCTCGTTCTGGAGATTCTGGTTGGAGAAATATATGAGTTGGTTTTTAGAGATAGCTATAAGCAGAAATTTGATTTGTTAATGGTTCTTGTGGCGACAATCGTTGGTGGCATCTTATACTACACGTTGCCTAAAGGGATTGAACTCCCTTGCAGTTTAGAAACCGTATTCTATCTTTTGCCGTTTTTCTTTATAGGAAGAGCATTCTCGTTTCTAGCCTCTGTGCAATCCAATATAGGAAAAAAGATGGAAAGGATGATTTTTGGGGGAGGCCTGTTCTTTGTAGGATACGCAATGGAACGACTGAATGGGTCGGCAGATTATGTATCGGATGCTTATGGAAAAAATTATTTTTGCTTTATTCTAACCGCTGCTCTTCTTTCAATTGGAATCTGCTATATGCTTAGTTCGTTGCCACAGTGTGAAACACTGGAAATGGTGGGAAAAAATACATTAACTATTTTGGGATTACATAAATTTTTTGTACTAGGTTGTACGGCTTTTTTGATTCCTAAAATAAATATAACAAATGATTGCGTTTATTTAGTGGTATCTATAGTCTGTGCAATCGGGTCAGTTATGGGATGTTTGATCGTTCTAAAAATGATCAGACTAGTTAAAGAACATTTGAGGAAATAATAAAATGAAATGCCTTATTATTAATTCCGTGTGTGGCATTGGCAGCACAGGCCGTATTTGCACAGACCTTGCACAGCAGCTGGAAGCCGAAGGCGACGAGGTCAAAATCGCCTATGGCCGCAAAGGTACTGTACCGGAGCAGTTTCAGAAATATGCAGTGCGTATTGGCACAGATTTTGACTGCAAGATGCACGCGATTCAGACACGGCTGTTTGATACGCATGGCTTTGGCTCCAAGCACGCGACCAAAGAATTTTTAAAGTGGGCTGAGGAATACAAACCAGACCTGCTGTGGCTCCACAATCTCCATGGCTACTATATCAATGTGGAGATGCTGTTCGATTGGATCAAAAAGCATCCTGAAATGCAGGTGAAATGGACGCTGCATGACTGCTGGGCCTTCACTGGCCATTGCTCGCACTTTACCATGGCAAAGTGCGAGCAATGGAAAAGCCATTGTTCGTACTGCTCTCAGCTTCGCCGCTACCCGGCTTGCTTCGCAATGAGTTCTGTCAGTAAGAATTTTGAGCGAAAGCGCAAGGCTTTTACTGGAGTGAAGAACATGACCCTCATCACCCCCAGCAAGTGGCTGGCTGATTTGACACGCCAGAGTTTTCTGAAAGAGTATCCCGTCGAGGTGCATTATAACACCATTGATACCAGCATTTTCAAGCCAACCCCCAGCGACTTCTGTGAGCGTTATGGCTTACAGGATAAGATCATTGTGCTGGGTGTTGCTAATGTCTGGGAGGATCGCAAGGGACTGTTTGACTTTTACAAACTGGCAGAGATGCTGGATGACCGGTATGTCATTGTGCTGGTCGGTTTGAGTGAAAAGCAGATTAAAGAACTGCCGAAAAATATCAAGGGCATCCAGCGTACTAACAGTCCACAGGAACTGGCAGCGATTTATACGGCGGCGGATGTGTTTGTGAATCCGACCTATGAAGATAATTATCCGACGGTGAACTTGGAAGCACAGGCGTGTGGAACTAGGGTGATTACTTATGATACAGGTGGATGCAAAGAAACACTACATACTAAAGAGTCTACACTGGTTCAGACTGGGGCTATTCAGGTGGTTGCAGAGATGATAGAGGAAAAAGCATGAAAGTATTATTTATGGCAAATATCCCATCTCCATATAGAGTGGACTTCTTTAATGAGCTTGGAAAATACTGTGACCTTACTGTGACCTTTGAAGGAAGAACAGCAACGGATCGTGATGAAAAGTGGAGGGCAGCAGAATCTAAAAATTTCAAAGCTCAGTTCATGAAGGGGATTCGAACCAAAAGCGATCAGTTTTTGTGTTTAGAGATTATCAAAGTGATAAAGAGTGGCTTTGATAGAATCATTGTGGGTGGATATTCTACTCCGACGGCAATGCTTGCAATTGAATATATGCGACTGCACAAAATCCCATTTTGGATTGAGGCTGATGGTGGACTAATATCACAGGATAGTCCTTTGAAGTATAGGATAAAACACCATTTTATTTCTGCGGCTTCAGGATGGTTCAGCAGCGGAAAAATGACAACAAAATATCTGGTACATTATGGAGCGGACGAGTCGAAAGTTCATGTGTATCCATTTAGTTCGTTAAGGGAGCAGGATATTTTAAAACAAGTTCCGAGCACAGAAGAAAAAATGATAATGCGTCAGAAATTGAAACTGGGGGGGGGGTAAAATAATCCTGACCGTTGGCAGATTTAGCTATCTGGGTGGATATGGAAAGGGCTTCGATATACTTTTGAAGGCGATGCAAGTTTGTACAGAAGAATATACACTATGCATTGTAGGGGATGAACCTACACAAGAATTTATTGAAATGAAGAATAATATGAAGCTGGACAATATTGTTTTTGTGGGGTTCAAAACTAAAAAAGAACTGAAGGATTACTATATTGCTGCAGATGTTTTCTGCTTGCAAACTCGTGGAGATGTATGGGGCCTTGTTGTCAATGAGGCAATGGCATACGGATTGCCCATTATCACAACAGATAAATGTGTCGCTGGAATGGAACTTGTTGAAGACAACAAAAACGGCTATGTGATTCCTGTTGAGGATTACGAGCTTTTGGCCGAGAAAATAATGAAGATTGGAAAAAATAAGCAACTTAAAAACAATATGAGTTATTACGCCTTGCAAACAATTAAAAGTTACACTATTGAAAATATGGCTTTGGTTCATAAGAAGCTATTAGAGGAAAATGCATGAGATGAAAAAAATTGCAATTACTGTTGGACAGTTTATTCACAGAAAAGGTTTTGATGTGCTGCTCAACGCATGGGCCAAATGTGATAAGGAATATGAACTCTACATAATCGGTGCAACACCAACAAAAGAATATCTCGATATCAAAGAAAAACTGCATCTGGAGAATGTTCATTTTGAGGGTTTCAAAACAAAAGAAGAACTGAACTGCTACTATCAGGCTGCTGATTTATTTGTTTTTCCGACCAGAGAAGATATATGGGGCCTCGTCGTCAATGAAGCAATGGCAAATGGCTTGCCGGTTATTACAACAGACAAGTGTGTTGCGGGTCTCGAATTGATTAAGAACGGGGAAAATGGCTATATTGTTCCGACAGAAAATCAAGATGAACTGGCAAAGCGGATAAACGAACTTCTAAGTAACGATTGGCTGTTGGAAAACATGGCAAAGGATAATTTGCAGAAAATCAGGAGATATACAGTTGAGAACATGGCGAATGTCCATGCGAGCATTCTAAAGGAGTACAGTTGATTATGAAGATCTTGATGATCGAATCTGATTTAGATAAGGGTGGAATCGGGAGCGTCGTAATGACATTGTACCGTTCTTTAATTTCGCACGGGATTTCCTGTGATTTAACATATTATGAGGGCAACGAACCAACACAGCGTATTCTGGAAGAAATTGAAAATAACGGTTCCAATGTGTGGAAACTTAAAAATTTTAAATCGGCAGGTTTTTGTGGATACATCTCACAAATTAAAAAAATATGTAAGGCTAATGAGTATACAGCGGTACATGTGCATACTAGTCTGCTGATATGGATTGCTGGAATAGGCGCAAGATTAGCTGGTGTTAAAAAAATAGTTGGACATGCACATGGAGCAAAATTTTTGAACTATTCTCAAAAAGTGCTGCTTTTGTTAGAACCAATTGGAAGATTGATGAATCGAATAGTTTGTACAGATTTTGTTTCTTGCTCTCAGGTTTCAGCAAATTATACATTCGGAGATAACGCCATATTTATTCCAAACTACATTCCATTGAAAGATCTTAAATGCATTCCAGCATTGGCGGCTGAAAAAATACGCAGCCAGCTTGGTTTTGATGAAAGCATGCTTGTTTTTGGATATATGGGATGCTTGGATGGAGTAAAAAAAGCGGACTTCATTATTGAAGTTATTGCGAAATTGCGAGAAAAGAACGTGAATGCAGTAGCTTTTTTGGCAGGAAACACACAACGCAAAGATTATTTTGATACGCTAATCAAAGAAAAAGGGTTGGAAAAATATATTAGACTTTTAGGATTCAGAAAAGACTGCGATGTTTTAATGCAGATTATTGATTACTATATTACAGCGTCTGAATCGGAGGGAATGTCGGTTTCACTTGTCCAGGCACAGATGCTAGGCAAGCCATGTATTACATCGTCTTTATTGCCACCAGAAAATGATTTGAAAATTGGCTTGACACTAAGAATTGGCGGGTATAATTCGGCTCAATGGGCAAATGAAATAAAAGAAAAGGTCAATGATGGTTTTAAGGCTAAGAGCGGAGAAGATGCTATGGCTGAAATAAGCGAAAGCGAATTTTCAGAAGAAATAGCAATAAACAAATTAGTGAATATTTATAACGGAACATGTAATGTGAAGAAATGATACTAATTGAATCTGTAAAAATGTGTTGACTTTGTTGCCTGTTTTATACCGTTATTGCGACCCTGGTTTGTTGTGCCTTAACAATTTAAGTTTTTAGTTGTTAAGTGTAAAACTCTTTACGTTATAATATACAACAATAGTTTTAAAATAATCGATTAGAAAATGGAGATCGCGATGATTTTTACAAGTGGAACAATTTTATTATGTGCGTTAGCGCTAACAAACAAATTCAGCAAAAGACAAATTACTTTAATATCACTTCTATTTCTTGTAATTGTTGCGGTCATATATAAACCAGATTCTGGAATGGATTTGTATAGGCATTATCAGATGCTGGACCTTTTTGCAAAATACGGATTAGAAAATACCATTATGACTAATATGGATCGAATGGGTACGTTACCGCTATACGCATTATTTTTTTACTTTATAAGTTTGTTTCACTATAATCAACTTTTGTTGGCTTTCACTTACATTGTTGTATATTCGGCACAATTTAAAGTCTTGTCTATGTACGTTAATGATAATGGCTATGATAAAAAAAGCTGGATGATAGGGTATTCTTTAATAATGCTTACTACCAATGCATATGGATTGACAGGAATTCGAAACTTCTTAGCTTTTGCCATAACTGAAGTGTTTTTATATATTGATTTGTGTAGGAGAGAACATCGAAAACTATCAATGGTCATTTATTTTTCAATGTGCTTGCTTCACGACAGTATAATACTAATATTGGCATTTCGATTGATGGTATACGTTATAGAAAAATTTCGCACTGTAAGTCAAAATGTGATTTTATTTCTGATTTTGGTGAGCCCGATTATGATAAAAGGAATGGGAACGTTTTTGCGAACAACACCGATTTCTTTTTTGAAGGCTGTGGGAAACAAAATTCTTACTTATGGTGGAACTGATGGAATAAACTCATATGGTGGTGATGCGGGTACGGA
>OQVI01001954.1_pt1 | contig 13725 bp, 10 predicted proteins | sample 1691651 | NCBI WGS metagenome assembly OQVI01 (sample SAMN03418287, study PRJEB22391) | human gut metagenome | biome: human-gut; feature: organic feature; material: feces | host: Homo sapiens | place: Italy | collected 2013-04
GAATCACGCACCAAGTCTCACGTGCGTTCGACTTGAATAATAGTAGAAGTGTAAATAAAAAGGAAATCTGTTCCTCGATGCAAGGCGTTTCAGCCTGTATGAGTACACAGATTTCCTTTTTACCTATCAAAATACTTCACATTGCTGACAGAGTGTGCTATAATTAGCACTCAATAAGATAGTTTGCTAACAAAAAGGGAGGCGATAGTATGTTAGTTTTGCCTGTATATGATTTACTGCTCCTGCCGGGAGTGACCTTTTATTTTAAAAAAGATATTCTGGACCGGATGCAGGTGGAAAAAGTAGAAAAAGGAGAGGAAATTCTGTTTTTAATTCAGAAATCAGAAAAACGCCGGGAAGATCTGACGGTGGATGATTTTCAAAACAAAGGTCTGGTCGGAACGGTTGAAAATATTGATGATGATGGGAATCTGAGTATCCGTATACACGATCGTGTGGAAATTTCCGATGTGGAACTGCAGAACGGTGAGTTTATGGCAGATGCAGCCATCTGCTCTGAATGCACAGATCTTCCGGAGGAGGAAGAAAAAGCAATTTATAAAGAGACAAAGGACAGTCTGGTACAGTTTGTCAACGGTTTTCCGTGGGGCGTCTGGGCACGGGCTTTCATACAGCACTGGAATACGATGACGGAGATTGTGTGTGCGATTTCCGGGTATCTGAATCTGTCAGCAGAAGAAAAATATGAGATCATGGAGACTGATTCGGAGCGAGAAAGAGTCGGGCTGATGCAGAAAGCAGTTTATGAATTTATCGAGATGGCTCATGTCAGTAATGAGGCAGAGAGTGCACAGAAGGAGAACCATGAGCGTGTATACCGTGAATCAGCACTGAAGAAACAGATTGATTTTCTGCAGCAGCAGCTGGATGAGATGCATCCGGAAAATATATCTGATGTGCGGAAATTTGAGAAGAAGATTGAAGAATCCGGTATGAATGAGGAAGCATTGCGGGAGGCCCAGAAGGTTTTAAACCGGATGAAGCAGGAGGGCAAGGACAGCCATGAGTATGGTTTGCTTTATGACTATCTGGATTTTATGACATCTCTGTACTGGAAGAAGGCGGCGCCGGAAGAGATTGATCTAAATAAAGCAGAACAGATCCTGGATGAACAGCACTATGGACTGAAAAAAGTGAAAGAGCGCATTGTGGAGCAGATCGCCGTTATGGCACTGAACAAAAAGCAGTCCGGTTCCATTCTGTTGTTTGTAGGTGCACCGGGAACGGGTAAGACCAGTATCTGTCAGAGCATTGCAAAAGCGTTAAACCGGGAATATGTCCGGATCAGTCTGGGTGGTGTCCGTGATGAGGCAGAGATCCGTGGTCATCGGAGAACCTATATCGGAGCCATGCCGGGGCGGATCATGGAAGGAATGAAGCGCAGCGGAAGTTCAAATCCGGTGATGGTACTGGATGAAGTGGATAAACTTTCGCATGATTATAATGGGGATCCGGCCAGTGCACTGCTCGAAGTGCTGGATCCGGAGCAGAATTTCAGTTTTACGGATCATTATATGAACGTGCCGTATGACCTGTCAGATGTGCTTTTTATCTGTACCGCAAATTCAGTGGATACGATTCCGGAGCCGTTGTTAAATCGTATGGAAGTGATCTCATTTCCGGGATACACGGCAGTGGAAAAATTCGAGATTGCGAAGAAATATCTGCTGCCAAATGCTATGTCTGTCATGGGGTTGAAGAAGCAAAACCTGAAGGTGACGGATGATGCCATGCGGGAGATTATCAATGAGTATACGATGGAATCCGGTGTCCGTGGACTGAAAAAACAGATGGAGACACTGTGCCGTCAGGCAGCTGTGAAACTGGTAAAAGGGGAACAAAAGAGCATTTCCGTAGGTGTGAAACGACTGAAAGAATTTCTGGGACGCAAGAAGATCTACCATGATGTACGGATGCAGGAACCGCAGGCGGGTGTCGTGACCGGACTGGCATGGACCAGTGCGGGCGGAGAAATCCTGTTTATCGAAACATCCAGAACAAGAGGGGAAGGGAAAGTTCAGATTACCGGTCAGTTGGGGGATGTGATGAAGGAGTCCGTGCAGATTGCATTGACTCTGGTTAAATCCATGTTCCCGGAGGAAGCAGAAATTTTGAATGAGTCGGATATACATATCCATGTGCCGGCAGGCGCTGTGCCAAAAGATGGTCCATCTGCCGGAATTACCATTGTGACAGCGTTGACATCCATGCTGAAAGAAAAAGGAATTTCCCCGGAGTATGCCATGACAGGTGAAGTATCTTTGCGTGGCGGTGTGATGCCAATCGGCGGATTGCCGGAAAAACTGATGGCTGCACAGCGGGCAGGCATCCGGACCGTTTTTATTCCGTATGAAAACAGGGAGGATCTGGAAGATGTTGCAGATGAGGTGAAAGAAGATCTGACGATCATTCCGGTAAAACGGATAGAAGAAGTATTACAGAAAACAAATCTGATCTGATAACAAAAAAGAGGAAATCAATAATCACAGGATAAAACATCCTGCGTGAAAATCGATTTCCTCTTTTTTATTTATGCAGACTATTCGGCAATACCGTTTCCTTCTGCTGTAACACTTTCAAAATGATTTTTCGTATCCATCTGGGAGGCAGCAATTTTGCGCTGTTCGAGTTTTTCTTTCTGACGATCTATTTTTTCATGATAATTCGCCTGCATATTTTTCACGACTTCCAGTACAAGTTGTTGCTGTTCTTCTGTCAGCAAAATGAAATAATCAAGAAAATCTTTCTGGGTATCATTTACCGGATACAGAAGTGTGCCTTCGTCCACAAAGAACTGCGATAATGTCATATCAAAAGAATCGCAGATATATTCCAGTGTGGCAATGGATGGAATGGTGTTTCGCTTCCTCATATTGGATATGGTAGAAGTAGACAGACCGGACAATTTGGAAAGCTGATAATCATTTAAGTGTTGTTTTCTCATAATCTCGTCAATACGTTTTAATACATCCATGATAAACCCTCCTGAAGTTATGTCCGAAATGATGACTGTATGTTATCGCTGGATACCTGTCATTTATATACATATATTACTCAGTTTTGAAGGAATAAAATAGCGTACATTCGTATAGAACTATTACTCATTTTAACGTATAACATATACAGAATCGGACTGTTTATATTTTTTTTATTTGACAAAAAATTAGCAAACAGGTAACATGAGTGCTAGAATATGTGTGAATTGGAGTTAAAATATAGGATCATTTCTATCAAAGAAATAGAACAATTCCGGCGAAAAAGGAGGATACAATGATGTACAATGAAAAAATGCTAGAATCATTTTCCAAAGAGTATGCAGAGCGTTGCCAGGTGACCGATAAGATTACGGCAGAGATGTTTGATGCAAACGGTGTTTTGCGTGGCTTACGCGATAAAAATGGAAACGGTGTAGTCGCCGGATTAACGAATATTTCTAAGATTGAAGCTTTCCGGATGGAAAACGGACAGAAAATCCCCTGCGATGGAAATCTGTGGTACCGCGGATATAATGTGATTGATCTGGTCAAAGGATTTGAGGGAAAACGCTGCGGATTTGAAGAGGTTGCCTATTTACAGTCTATGACATTATCCAAGTTTGCAATTGTATGCTCTAATCTGTTCTGTAAAGCACCGAGTGCAGATCTGATGAATTCCCTGACCAGAAGTGTACTGACACTGGCATCTTATGATGATGATATCCGTGATACCTCCCTGCAGAACGTACTGATGCAGTGTATGAAACTGATCAGTGAAATGCCGATGCTTGCAGTTTATGGATACCATGCTTATAATCATTATGTCTGTGATGAAAGTCTTTATATCCATCGTCCACAGCCAGATCTGTCTACAGCAGAAAATATTCTGCTTATGCTGCGGCCGGATAAGAAATATACAGAATTGGAAGCACAGGTACTGGATGCTGCCCTGGTGCTTCATATGGAACATGGCGGTGGAAATAATTCTACGTTTACTACCCGTGTAGTAACTTCTGCAGGATCCGACACTTATTCGGTTATTGCTGCGGCACTTTCTTCCCTGAAAGGTCCGAAACATGGCGGTGCCAATATCAAAGTAGTGGAAATGATGGCAGATCTGCGCAAAGAAGTTTCTGATTGGGAAGATGAGGAAGAAGTAAAAGAATATCTTGGAAAATTATTGGATAAACAGGCATTTGACCGGAAAGGCCTGATTTATGGAATGGGTCATGCCGTTTACTCTCTGTCTGATCCGAGAGCGCGGGTATTCAAGCATTTTGTAGAAGCACTTGCCATTGAGAAAGGCCGTCACAAAGATTTTGCATTGTATTCCATGATCGAACGTCTTGCACCGGAAGTAATTGCTGATAAACGCAAGATTTACAAAGGTGTAAGTGCAAATGTGGACTTTTACAGTGGATTTGTGTACAGTATGTTGGATATTCCGCTGGAGTTATATACGCCGATTTTTGCCATGGCAAGAATCGTCGGCTGGAGTGCACACCACATTGAGGAACTGGTAAACGCTGATAAGATTATCCGTCCGGCTTATAAGAGTATTATGGTGGAGCGGGATTACGTGCCGATGGATGAACGTTAAGATATACGAAGCGGAGACTTATTTTTCCGTTTGCTGCTGAAAAATATCACAAAGGAGTTTGCAAAATAAATGATAGATAAAAATCTCTTTCTGGAGACGTTACATGAAGTGGCTGAGATTGCTGCCACATCCAGTGAAAAAATCAAACCGGAGGAAGTACACCGTTACTTTGAGGGGATGGAACTTTCAGAGGAACAGGAAAAAATGGTTTACGAGTATCTGAATCTGCCGCCGGAGGCAAAGGCGGCCCGGCAGCCGGAGTGCGATAAGGCCGCAGAAGAGGAAGAACCTGAGGTAGAGACCATTGAGGTGTATTCGGACACAGACTCTGCATCCGGGATTCAGATTGGCGCTGACAGGGGATCAAAAGATACCATAGAAGAGGAGGAAGAGGATGCACTGCAGCCAAAAGATGTGGAGCAGCTTTCCGATTCTGTATATTATAAAATGTACCTGAACGATGTTAGAGAACGCGGTGAGGCAGATGAAGCAAAAATGCTGGAACTGTATACTGCAGTTCTGCAGGGAGATCAGAGTGTAGTCAATGCCATAGTGGATGGCTGGCTGATGCGTGTGATCCATATGGCTGGTATGTATGATGATGTACCGGTGAATATGGAAGATCTGATCCAGGAAGGAAATATGGCACTATGGATGGCACTCGGCGCATTGCCGGAGCTTGGCAGTGCACCGGAAGTAGACAAGTATCTGGAAGGACAGGTCATCGCAGGATTTGAGGCACATATCCGCGAGGTGACCGGAGATACCGACCAGGTGCAGGCGGTACTTGGAAAAGCAGCACTGCTGCATGAGGCACGCAAATATCTGGCAAAAGAAAATGCACAAGATCCGTCCATCCGGGAATTGAGTGAGTATACCCATATATCGCCGGAGAAAATACAAGATATACTGGCACTCCAGAAAGAAGTTGGCACTTCAGACGGAGCAAACTAAGGCAGCAGACTGGCAGAGATGTACAGAAGAATATGTCATGCATTGCATGACGTGCATCTCGCAGCAAGAATGCCGGTGACATTCGTAAAAGAGTCCATATGGAATCAAGCGGGTTAATGACGCCCGGCTCAGATTCCATATGGACTCTTTTTTTCGTGCACTAAAGAAAAATTGGTTGCTATTTCCGGGGATTATGTTTCCTGCGGCAACAGATAATTCGTGAACAGTGGAATGACCGGATTCAGATTATCTTTTTTCCATACAGCGACGAGATGGAGCGGATCTGTCTTATAGAAAGGCAGCGAAAGTACTGCTGTATTGGAATTAGAGATGCAGTTTTCATCCAGTACTGAGAAACCGAGTCCGGCTTCCACTTTCAGAAGAAGATTCTGGATGGAAGTTGCATAAATGGTGTGAGCCGGTGTGAAACCGTGCCGCTCACAAAATTGTACAATATTGTTATAAGCCCCTCGGGAGATGGATGGATCAATAGCGATCATTGTTTCTGTACTCAGACGATCAAAATGCAGGTTATTCTGCTGCGCCAGCGGGTGTGAGCGGGAGATGACGCATTTCGGAGATGATTCGAAAAATACCTGATAGATGATGTCATCTGCCGGATAGTCCACGATATCAAAATCCAGAGTCAGGGCAATGTCAATACGGCCGTTGAGCATGGATTCCCGCAGTTCATGAAAATTGCCACTGATAATGTCGATGCGGATATTCGGATGATTTTCCCGGAGAAGATGCAAGGCATGGGGCAGAAAGTTCTCGGAACGCTGGGTTTCAATGACACCAAGGACAATGGAACCGTTTTCTCCAAGTTCTGCGTTGCGTGCTTTCTGTATGGCAGCTTCCCCGAGTTTCATCAGTTTGGAAAATTCTTCGTAGAGAATGGCACCGCTGGAAGTGAGACGGACATATTTTTTTGTGCGCACAAATAATTTCATACCCAGCTCTTCCTCCAGGTTTGAGACATTTCTGCTTAAAGAAGACTGGGCTACAAACAAATGATTGGCAGCCTCTGTGAAATTCAGGTATTCAGCTACATTTAAAAAACATTGAATCTGAAAGATGGTCATATTGTTCCTCCGCGAAGCATTGCAATTTCTTCTTTATAAGGTGGCAGGGTTTTCTTTGGATTGTCCGGATCCGGCAGATATGGTGTTTCCAGAATTTTCGGAACATCTGCAAAGTCCGGGTGATGCACGATATCGTACAGTGCATCAAAGCCAATCTCTCCCTGACCGATGTTGGCATGACGGTCCTTGTGGGCTCCACATGGATTTTTGCTGTCATTCATATGAAAGACAGCAATCTGATCTTTTCCGAGAATCCGGTCAAATTCTTCTATGACAGAATCAAAATTGTGTACGATATCATAACCGGCATCATGGGTGTGACAAGTGTCAAAGCAGACACGCAGCCGTTCCGGGTGTGAGACACCGTCGTAGATAGCAGCCAGTTCTTCAAAACTGCGGCCGATTTCCGATCCCTTTCCGGCCATGGTTTCCAGCGCGATGCAGCAGTCTGTATCTGCGGATGCATCCAGAACTTCATTCAGTCCCCGGATGATCTGCGCTGTTCCTGCTTCTACACCGGCTCCTACATGGGCACCCGGATGCAGAATTAGGATTTGGCTTTTCATGACGGCGGTACGTTGTATTTCCAAAGTAAGAAAATTGACTGCCAGCTCAAACGTTTCCGGCTTTACGGTGTTGGCAAGATTGATGATGTAAGGGGCATGTACTACAAAACTGTCCATTCCATAGTGGTGCATGGCCTCCCAGCCAGCTTCAATATTCAGTTCTTCGATTGGCTTACGCCTGGTATTCTGCGGCGCACCGGTGTAAAGCATAAAGGTGTTCGCACCGTAGCCTGCAGCTTCCTTTACAGAATTTAAAAACATGTCTTTTCCGGACATGCTGACGTGTGAACCTATTTTTAACATATCGTTTTCCTCTTTTTTCGTTCGTTGCATATGTATCAAGTATAGTATAAAATGAGAAATTTTCCTAGCAAAAACTTTATTGTTTGAGCGACAATGAAGCACTTTTGACCTTGGCAAATGAGAAAAAATTGGTTACAATAAAAAGTACATCTGTGAATCTGTGGAAAAAGTCCGGATAGCAGTATTTTCTGATGATAAAAATGCAGGAACATCTGGGGAACCGGTTCGATTTTACAGGACAAAGACAGAGGGAAAGACAGAGAGAGGACGAAAAAGGGATGCCGAAATTTGAGGTAGAATTAAAACGAGTTGTGGATGATTCTTATGAGATTGAAATCGGACACGGACTGGTGGATCAGGTTGCAGCCGATCTGAAACACGGGCTGGCAGGAAAGGTTCATAAATTTGCAATTATTACAGACAGCAATGTGGAACCTTTGTATGCACGACCACTGGAACAAAAGCTGGCAGAAGAAGGATTCCAGACGGATGTGTTTATCTTCCCGGCTGGGGAAAAGAGCAAGACGCGGCAGACAAAGGCGATGCTGGAGGATGCAATGCTGGAAAAGGGTTATCGCAGAGACTGCTGTATTCTGGCTGTTGGCGGTGGCGTAGTTACAGATCTGGCAGGATTTGTTGCAGGAACTTACGGCAGAGGTGTACCATTTATTAATTATGCTACCAGTCTTCTGGCGGCAGCAGATGCATCTGTGGGCGGCAAGACAGCAGTCGATACACCGCTGGCAACGAATCTGATCGGACTGATCAATCAGCCGCAGAAAGTATATCTGGATCTGGACACATGGAAGACATTGCCTGAACGTGAGATTTACAGCGGACTGGCAGAAACTATCAAGCACGCGTGTCTGGCAGATGCGGAATTTTTTGAATATCTGGAAGCACATATGGAGGAAATTCTTGCACTGGATCAGACTGCATGTGAGCATATCGCTGAGAAAAACTGCAGCATCAAATATCATGTAGTAATGAAGGATGAGCGTGAAACCGGTCTGCGGGAAGTTTTAAATCTCGGACATACGGTGGGACGCGCGGTGGAGACCGTCAGCGAATATCGTCTGCTGCATGGTGAGGCAGTCGCGATCGGACTGGCAGCAGAAGTGCGTTTGTCCCAGAAGATGGGCTATATGACAGATGCGCAGGCAGAGCGGGTGATCGCATTGCTCAAACGTGCAAAACTTCCGACAGAGATTCCGTTGTACATAGACCGGGAAAAACTGGTGAAAAAGCTTTATACCGATAAGAAGGTCCGGGATGGAAAACTGCGTTTCGTAGTGCAGAATGGGATTGGCGAAATTGTATGTTTTGGTGAAAATGTATATGCAACACCGGTTTCAGAAGAAACTGCCCGGGAGATTATTATGCAGTTATAATACCGGGAAGGTGTAAAACAGCAGTAATACTTCCAAAATGCTCCGCAGGTTGCGTGTGAGGCAAGTCGAATATATCAGATATGAGATGACGCTCATATTTATAGGTGATGACCAACAGGAATGCCGAGGGCATTCTTGAAGCTGGAAAAGGAGTATAGGAGCATAATAATTGGAGGCAGATTGATAGTATGAGATATGAACGAAAAAGAGAAGAAGGAACAGCTGTTTTTTATGAAGTGTTGGAACAGGGCAGAAAAGCAGCAGAATTTTTTTATGCAGTGAAACCGTGCCAGACAGGGCGGGGAAACTGTCAGTTCTGGATCGAACGGATTCATATGGAGCAGGACTATCTGGATTATTCCTATCTGGATGCTGTGCTGCAGTTTATCCAGTATAAATGCTGGTGCAGCGGATGTACGGCAATGTATACACGGATTAGTGCTGTGAATTTGATGGATATGGAACGCTATCGGCGTTACGGATTTTATGTGATAGCAGAGCAGATGTCAGAACAGAGACAGGGGAATTTTGTCTGCCATTATGTTCTAAAATACCCATTGCCCAGAGAATGGGAAGAGATAATGAATATAAAGGAGAGAAATATTTACTATGAAGGAAAGAGATAAATTTGGATCCCGTCTGGGATTCATACTGGTTTCAGCCGGGTGTGCGGTTGGACTTGGAAATGTATGGAAGTTCCCATACATTTGCGGACAGAATGGAGGCGCTGCGTTCATTCTGATCTATCTGGTGTTTTTGACAATTCTTGGACTGCCGATTCTGATCAGTGAGTTTGCAGTTGGACGAGGCAGCCGTTTCGGTGTAGCCAAAGCTTATGAAAAACTGGAACCGGAAGGCACAAAATGGCATCATTTCAAATGGTTTTCTATTTTCGGCAACTACCTGTTGATGATGTTTTACACAATGGTAGGCGGCTGGATGCTGTTTTATATTTACCGCAGTGCCAGCGGGACACTGGCATCTATGTCTGCGGATGAAGTAGGAACAGCATTTTCTGACATGCTGGCTTCTCCCGGGGCAATGATTGGTTGGATGATCCTGGCAGTTCTCATTGCATTTGGTATCTGTGCGCTTGGTCTGCAGGGCGGTATGGAGAAAATCATGAAAGTCATGATGAGTATACTGATCATTCTGATCGTTATCCTGGCGATTCATTCTCTGGTATTGCCAAATGCCATGGAAGGAGTAAAGTTTTATCTGGTTCCAAATCTGGATGCCATCAAAAGCCGTGGCCTGGGTGCCGTGGTATTTGATACCATGACGCATGCATTTTTTACACTGAGTGTCGGCATTGGTGCGATGGAGATTTTCGGAAGTTACCAGAAACGGGAACATTCCCTTCCGGGTGAGGCGGCGAATATCGTTATTCTGGATACGTTTGTAGCATTAATGGCAGGATTTATCATTATTCCGGCATGTTTTGCTTACGGTGTACAGCCGGATGCAGGTCCGTCCCTGCTGTTTATCACACTGCCGAACGTATTTAATAACATGGCAGGAGGAAGAATCTGGGGAACCTGCTTCTTTATCTTTATGTCATTTGCAGCATTGTCCACGATCATTGCGGTATTTGAAAATATCATATCCTTCTATATGGACATGGGTGGCTGGAGCAGAAAAAAAGCGGTAATCTTTAATATCGTACTGATCATTGCACTGTCACTCCCGGCGGTACTGGGCTTCAATCTGCTGTCTGGTTTCCAGCCAATGGGAGCAGGAAGTTCTGTGATGGATCTGGAAGATTTTCTGGTGTCTTATAATTTGCTTCCACTGGGAAGTATGATTTTTGTCCTGTTTTGTGTAAAGAAAAACGGATGGGGATGGGAGAATTTTCGCAAAGAGGCAAATGATGGAAAAGGACTGAAGATTTCCAATAAACTGCAATTTTATATGACCTATATTTTGCCAGCCATTATTGTTATTGTATATCTGAAAGGATATTATGACACCTTTGCCAAGATGGGACCGAAGGTTTTAGCAGGCTGGATGACATTTGCAGCAGTATTGCTGGCCATTATTTTTGGCTTGTCTTCTGTTAAGAAAAAAACAAAAAAGTAAACACATAAATGTATACCATTCAGAGTCATGACAGTTTTTTGCATGGCTCTGACTTATTTTGATAGTAGAAAGAAGGAATGAAGATGCGTATATTTGAAAATCTGGAGCCCAAGGAAGTATTTTATTATTTTGAAGATATTTGCAGCATCCCACATGGATCGGGAAATACACAGAAAATCAGTGATTATTGCGTGAACTTTGCAAAAGAGCACGGGTTGAACTATCGGCAGGAAGAATGTGGTAACGTCGTCATATGGAAAGATGCCACTTCGGGATATGAGCAGGCAGACACGGTCATTTTGCAGGGGCATATGGATATGGTAGCAGTTAAAGATGCGGATTGTCCACTCGATTTGGAGAAAGATGGGCTGATTCCGGAGGTTGACGGAGCGTGGATACAGGCAAAAGGAAGCTCACTGGGAGGTGATGATGGTATTGCAGTAGCCTATGCGCTGGCCATTCTGGCAGCAGATGATATTCCACATCCGGCTCTGGAGGTAGTATTTACGGTCGGTGAGGAAGTCGGGCTGGTTGGAGCAACAGCTCTGGATACGTCTGATCTGAAAGGGAAAATTCTGATGAATATCGATTCTGAGGATGATGGTATCTTTCTGATTGGCTGTGCTGGTGCAGCTACAGTAGCATGCTGCCTTCCGGTGAAGAAGGAAACGGTGTACGGTCAGCAATATGTATGGCATACAGAGGGGCTGATGGGTGGTCATTCCGGTATGGAGATCAGCCGTGAGCGCGCTAATGCAAATAAAATCTTCGGCAGATTTCTGGCAGAATGCATGGATGAAATTGGATTTTCTATAGTGTCGGTCAGTGGTGGAGAGAAGGATAATGCGATTGCAAAACAGTGCGCTGCTCGGTTGGTTGTACCGGAAGAGAAGACGGCATCTTTTGAGGATGCGGTACAGACATTTGAGATAATGTTAAAAAGGGAGCATCATTTTACGGATCCACAGATGCATATCTATGTGGAAAAAGAATGTTGTGGAGAGACTGAGGTACTTACCGGGGAGATTGCACAGAAACTGATGTTTTTGCTGATCCATTTGCCGAATGGCGTACAGAAGCGCATTCCGGAAGTTCCGGACAGTGTACAGACATCCCTGAATATGGGAATCCTGGCACAGACAGAAGACGAAATTTCCATGACATTTTCCGTGCGGAGCAGCGTTACAAGTGAAAAAGAATGGTTGATGAAGCAGATGCAGCATCTGACAGGAAGCGTTGACGGCTACTGCAGAATTTCTGGCGTATATCCGGCCTGGGAGTATCAGCCGAATTCCAAAATCCGTCCGCTGATGATTGAGACTTATGAAGAAATCACAGGCAAAAAGCCAGAAACAGCAGCAATCCATGCCGGTGTGGAGTGTGGTATCTTCTGCGAAAAAATGCCGGGGCTTGACTGTATTTCCTACGGTCCGCAGATAAACGATATTCATACAACGAGAGAACGGCTGAATATCGAATCTGTGAAGCGCAACTGGGAACTAACGCTGGCAGTGCTGAAAAAGTTAAAATAAGTACATATTGATTATCCATTGAAAAGTGCAGAAGAGATGCTCATTGCTGAGGTGATTATGAGTCAGGGAACACAGATTAACTTCTATAATTCTCCGATGGAGCAGACACATTATCGCATGGAGTCTGGAAGCTTTATTGATTTGATTCTCCTGAAAGATGGGTGGGTCAGAGTCGAGATGAAAAATATGGATTGTGAGAAAGTTATGGTTCGTAATTCTGAGACTTTGGAACAGGCACTGGATATCGTAGTCGACGATCTTGTACACAAAGGAGATTTTGTGATTGATCAGATTGAGGACGGAAAAGTGATTTATGCTCCAGTGTTGGCAGCAGCATTGCATCGGCAGGCAGTTCCGGTTGTGGTTGATATGAACACGGGATTGTTCTATTCCTATATCAGATTCGGTTTGGTTGATGGTGGAGCAGAAGCTGGAAATGTGTTTGTGGATCTGAATCGGTATAATGGGATTTCGAATGTGGATTATGCGCAGATGCTTTTTGAGAATGAGAAGTAATGGTGTGAATTGTTGGAAAAAACGATAAAGTGTCCAGTAAGGTAATTCGAACAGCAAAAATTGATTAGTAAATAGTGATGAAAAGATACCTGGAAGGAAAAATGGGTTTCCAGGTATCTTTTTCAGTATTGGAGGAGTTATCTTACAATGCTGGAAGAGTTTTATACGTTTCTTGAATAAATTATTGCCATTTTAACTGTTATATAATAGTATAATTACAGACCGTAGGAAGGCAAGGGTAATGCCTGAATCCAAATATTCCATTGGCGGGTAGGCAGCTAGGAAGAATAGCTGCTTATTTTAGTATGGATTTTTCTTGTTGAGTAAAGTATTTATGGTGTCTGCCATCTGGGATATGATACTACTGTGATGTGATTTTCACAGTAGTGAGGTTATTTGCAGGAGTGACTTATGAAGTAGCAAAAAGTTTATGAATATTTCTTACAGCAGTAGGTGCGCCAATTGTTATTACGATTAAGGTAAAGGATGCTGCTGTAAAATAAAGTAGATTTTTCCAGCGTTCTTGATTCCGGCGATCATAATTCTCATCCCATGCATCCAGTTTCTCTTGTGTACTTATGTCATTGGCTGAGTCAATTAAATTTCCTTTTGCTATGTATTTTTCTTTTGAGTCATTTTCAGCATCGGTTGCCGCATCAGCAATCTTTTGGTAGACTTATCCACACGTTCAATCTCCGAACCT
>OQVI01001981.1_pt1 | contig 13626 bp, 20 predicted proteins | sample 1691651 | NCBI WGS metagenome assembly OQVI01 (sample SAMN03418287, study PRJEB22391) | human gut metagenome | biome: human-gut; feature: organic feature; material: feces | host: Homo sapiens | place: Italy | collected 2013-04
TGCTGGCAGGAGAAGAAACATGGCCGAAATGATAAGTAAGCAGCATTTATTGGAGCAGATCGACACGACGGGAAAAGGCTGCGAATATGAAGGCAAGGAATTTCTCGCATATCAAGAAGCAATGCTGGCCGTAGTAGAGTTGATCGAGAAAGAACCGGCGGTCGAGAAAGAATATGATGTGATGTTCAGCGGGACAGAACACATAGATTCACCGGGACCAGCACCGGTAGTTGGTTATAGAATCGCGGCAAAAAGCTGGGAAGAAGCTGTGCAAAAAGGTAAATTTTATGCAGAAATGCAGCACCCGGCATTTATTCCGTTTGCGTTTGCAGGGCCGGTAATTGAAGTGCCAAAAGAAGAACTTGAAAATTTGGAAACGGAGAAAAAATAATGGACGCAGTAAGAAAAGATGTTCGTCGTCTGGTAAACAAGGAGCTGGAAGCAGCAAACAAACGCTTCCCCCAGTTTGCCAGCCCGCACGAGGGGCAGAATGTTGTCCGGGAAGAGCTGGAAGAAGCGGAACGGGCGATTGTGCCGCTGAAACTTTACATCGAAACCCGGATGTGGAACATGGTCAAGGCAAACCAGACTGTGCCGAAAGACGATTTCAAAGCCATTCGGGAAGCCGCAGTAAATCTGGCTGTCGAAGCAATTCAGGTGGCAGCAATGGCGAAGAAGTTTGAACACGGCCAGCGGAACAACTGGCCCGGCGCAAGGGAGGATAGTCATGGAGAAGAAAAAAACCGTGCCGGAAGTGGAAACAGTGACAATCACCATGAGCCGACCGGTGGCGGAAGCGGTAAAGACCGCCTGTGAGTGGTATCTGAGGTTGCACATGGGCCAGTTCTGGGATATGGCCGACGACCTCTGCATGGAAAAATTTTATTCCGATCTGGAAAACAATGTGTATGAGACGAACGAGCAGCGGGCGAATGCTTTTGACGTTGCCCTGCATCGGCGGGATACCATGCGGGAGGAAATGGAAAAGCTGTATAACCGTTGCGTTCTCCCTGCTCCAATTTCGGATGTGATGAAAATTCCGTACAGAGCGGAAATTGTATGGCTGGTCATTCGACACGCGCTGTCGTGGCACGACAACCCGGACGGTGTTGCAGGGTGCGTCAGCTATTATGCGCCGTTGAACCGCAGCGACCAGCCGCAGCCGAAAATCGAGCTGAAACTGAAAGGCAAAGGTGAAGATCATGGGTAGTGTCTTACAGGTAATCGGCATAATGCCGCTGAAAAAGAACGTCCCGCACCCGCGGACGGCAGGTTGGAAACTGAAAACCTGCCCGGAGTGTGGCCGGGAGTGCTGGTATCCGACCAACAACGCGAAGCTGGTTTTGCGGGTCAACCCGGATATGAAGTTTGTTTGCTCGGAATGTGCGCTGAGAGCTGGGAGGAATTGAGATGGAACAGTTTACCAACACGGAAGAGCTGCTTCGGAGAATCCGGGAGAACGTGCCTGAAATTTTGGGCGGCGAAAGTAACCCGGATATGGAAGATGAAGTGGAACAGATCATGTGCGTGGTCGAGAGCGCACCGAGGGTCGCCCCGGAGGGGGTGCGCCCGGTGGCGCACATCGCATGGAGAAAACGGCCCAAGCAGTTTGTCGTATATGATCCTGTTCCGACAAACGAGTGTTTGTACGATGGAAAGCCGGTTTATACACAGCGGGTTTTGAAACTCGAAGAATACACAGTGCCGTTTTGCTCTAACTGCGATCACCGTTTGGACGATTGCGCCGGGAGTTTTTGTCCAGTGTGCGGTTCAATTATAGAAGAAAGGCGCAGAACATGAAAAAAGAATGTTGCACCTGTGCATGGCATGACGGCTATACATGGGTGTGCTTCAACGGAAATTCTGAGTACCGGGCGGACTTCACTGACCCGGAAAATACCTGCCCTGCATGGGAAGAAAGGAAAGAGCAAAATGAAAAAACTTGAACCGGCGGAAATCCGCAGACTGGCCGCAATCGCCCTCTGGTGGCTGTGTGTTGGCATTGTGCTGTCAAACCTGCTGTCGGTGCTGCTGCAAAACCTGACAGAGTGGATCATGTCGCTTGTCTGAGCGGCCCGCCAAAGCCCCTATCTATATTATATAGGAAACCCGTCGTTAAATTGCCGCCCTGACGAGGCGGCAAGGGGCTTGTATACCGTAGATAAACTAAGGGACACACAGGGAGAAGAGCGCGGAGAGATGCGCTTACCTCCGGCGGGGAAAGGGAGTGCAGAGGGAAAACGAGGGCGGCGTTACAGCAGCCTACCGGGATAGAGAGCAAAGGGAACGCGGCCCGGTGTTTCCCCTCTGCATCGTTCCCCCTCTCGTGTTTGTGGCCCATGATTAAGAAAATTCCATGACGTTTGCGGAAAGGAGGACGTGGAGAATATGACCGGCGGCTTTAGAGTTCGGGAACAGAAATTTATCTGCGGTATGAATTATGCCACGGCCCCCTCTATGCAGGTGGACTTCTTCGAGGTGACAGAGCAGCAGCACAAGGCCAGCACCCGGAAAAAGAAAGAGCTTGCCACCAGTATTGCCAAGGAATCGTATAATCTGCGCAAGAGCGGTCGGTATTTGGAACTGCTGGCAAATCGGAACTTCCGACCCGGTGACTATTCCGTTACATACACCTACAACGAAGAACACCACCCTGCGCCCGGTGATCTGCAACGTGCCGACCGGGATTTTTCCAATGCCATCAAAGCATTGTACCGTATCTGCGACAAAAACGGAATCGAACACCCGAAATGGATCGTGGTTTCGGAATACTGCACGATGGACGGGGACAAGCCGCTGGGCCGTCACCATCATCATGTTATCATGTCCCACCCGGCGGGGCTGACCCGTGAAATGGTTGAAAAGGCATGGGGTAAGCGCGGCAGATCGCGGTGCGAGCCATTGGAGTTTGACCACAACAGCATTGAATCCCTCGCAAAGTACATCACCAAGAACGTGCGCTGCAAACGTCACTGGCGGCAGAGCCGCGGGCTGAAACCGCCGAAGATGCCGCGCCCAAATGACGGGAAAATGAGCCGCACCCGGCTGAAAGACGTTTGCGAGAACCGGCTGGAAGATCGAGACTACTGGGAGAAGATGTACCCCGGCTATACCCTGCACCGGTGCGAGTGCATCATAACCGGCAACGCCACCCGCCACCTGATCGTGCGCCTGTACCGCAAGCCGGAACAGCGGAGGAATAGGAGGAATCAGCCTTGAACCGTTTGACGCTGGACGACCTGCCGCCTAGATACCGGGCGCAGGCAGAAGCACAGATCGCGGCCAGAAGCCGGGGAAAGTGCGCCTTGCCGCAGTCTGTCCCCGCCGCAGTTGCCACCGCTGAAAAAATCGGCATGGACTTTGACAGCCGGGGCGAGTACGAATATTACATGGGGACGATTCTGCCCAAAGTGCAGACCGGGAAGATCGTGAAAGTGGAGCTGCACCGCACGTTCCTGCTCCTGCCAGAAAAAGAGTATGACGCGGTGAAACTCCCGGCGGTGCATTATACCCCGGATTTTGTGCTGACCTATGCAGACGGCACGGTTGAAGCCGTCGAAGTGAAATCGAAGTTTGTCCGGCGGCAGCAGCGCGATTACATACACCGTCGCCGGATGTTCATTGACCTTGTGGCCGAGCCGCGGGGCTGGCATTTCATCGAGCATATCACCGCAGACACGGCGGCAGAGGTCAAAGCGTGGAAGAGTCTTGCAAAACAGAAAGGATGAAGAACATGGGAAAATCTATGCCGCCTGTTGAAGTGCGGAAGATGATGTACGAAAAGGCTGTCAACCGCTGCGTGGTCGCAAAGGGCGACACCATGAAGAACATGAAGCTCAACCGGGCCGCTGTGGGGCAGGTGGTGACGTACTGCGCCATCATTGCCGCGCAGAATCTTTTCGACCTTGATCGGGACGGGGTGGAACGCTGGCAGGCAGAGCTTATCCGGCGGAGTGAGGTGTACACGCTGGAAACCAACGTGTACGGCACACCGAAAGCACGGGAAAATCTGCGCAAGCGCACGGCCCCCAAGATGAAAGAGGACTTCACCCTGCCGGTCGAGAAGTGGCCGCGCAAAGAGTGGGAGAGGGTGCAGCTCTATGAACGCCGCGGCGCGGGTAATCTTGTGGCCCGGTTCTTTGTAGAGGTCATGGACGGTCTGGGCTACACCACAGAAGAAATCGCCGCCGCCCTGAAAGAGATACAGGGCAACTTCCGGCAGTTCCTTGAATGGTCGAAAGACGGCGAATATGTGGCCTACTACAAAATGGCCCAGTGCTATGAGCAGGCAACGGGTATAGAAGCGGCAATAGACGAAGAACCCGGCACGAAGCCGATCTTCGGGAAAGAAATCTGAGAGCTGACAGGCAGGAGAATAAACGCGGATGCAGAAAAAGGACACTGAACAGATTTTGCTCTACTATGGCAAGATCGAGAAGCAGCTTGATAGTGTCAACATGGAGCTGGCCGAGCTGCAAGACCGATACAGCCCAATCAAGGGCCTTGCGATGGACGGGATGCCACATGGCAGCACACCCGGCGACAGCACCGCGTCCCTTGCCGTCAAGCTGGCCGACAACGAAGCATACCAGAACCGGGAAAATGAGCTGATCGTCCGGCGGGTCGTGTTGAAGTCGGATTTACAGGAAATCCGGCAGAAATTAGACCGGCTGAACGATGATTACAAAACGATCCTGAAAGGGCGGTATGTCTACGCCGACCGGTCGTTACAAAAAACGTGGGAAAGCATTGCTATTTCCATCGGCAAAAAGAAGATCACCGCGCAGAGGTGGAAAGACGCGGCTCTGGCCGTTCTGGGCGGGATGTTCGATGAAATTCCCATGATCGAAGAAATCCTCTCCCGCGCGTATGACGCGCGCGATTAAAAGGGCCGGTGTGCTGGGTATGCCGGGAAAGTGATAGAAAATCTATCAGAACCGGCAGAAACAGTCGCCCGGACAGCGGGCAAGGGAACAGCCCGGAAAGCTGCCTATAAAGGCAAGTTGGTAAAGCTCTATGCGCGTGTGCGATGAACCGCTTCCGCAAATCCTCCGAACCGCTCAGAAAAACAAACTTGCGAATACGCCAAAATAGAACGCCCTCGGCGGGTAATTCCGTCGAGGGCGTTAGTTTATATTCTCACTCGCCAAAACGCACTGTGAAGCCGTTCAGCGGGTCACAGTGATGCTTTTGAAGCATTGCGTTGATCTTTCTATCCTGTTCGGTGCGATCCGGCGCGGTCACGGTGTAGGGGTGGCCGGGATCGTCCTCGTCATAGACGGCAGTGCAGCCGTGCGGAACAGAGAATGTGCCACGGTTATAGGGGTCAAAGTAAATGTCAAAGTCGAATTTCCGACGCAGGTACTTGTCTAGCATGAAAGAGCTTTTGTCCAGATCGGTGCAGAGCCGATACCCGGCGGGATCGTCAATCCACAAAAGCACGTTGCCGCCAACAAGAGCGCGGGCGGAATCCTCTGAAAGAGTGCCGCTGTACACCTTGCCATTGAACAGGCTGGACAGGATGCCGAACAGCTCTTTTTGTGCCGTGGCGGGAAGCTGCTCGATGCGGTCAACAGCAGTTTCAAAATCTACGCCGTCCAGCTTGTACTTGATTTTGCTGGGATCGTGGATGAAATCACCGGGCATAAGATTAAGCTCCATTGCAAGGCGGTACTGGTGCTTGCAAGGCCGGGTGTGGCTACCGCAAACACAGCCGTTCGGTACGTCCAGCGTGACAACGTAGTTGCCGTGTCTGCTGCTGAAATAGCCGGTCTGACCGTCAATGCAGGTCGGTGTCATGTCGGCTTTGAGGGCGGCAAGGTAGCTTTTGAGCAGCGGGCCGTCCGAAACGGTGGGAATGTGGTTCACCCATTCTGGAACCCTATTTTCGTCGGGGGGGGTAACATTACGACACATATTTTCACCTCGTTATGCTCTTTTTTGCGTGTGGCCGGGGCGTTCCCGGCTGGCGCAAAATCTCCACTTCAATGATAGCGCAAAACGCGAATAAAAGCAACAAAACGAGAAAAGAAAATCCCCGGCGGGATGCCCGCAGGGGATGGAAGAAATTCGTGTTCAATTCGTGGGAATCGTGAACGTACTGACCGGGATTCGTTCGGTGACGGTGAATGTGTAAGTGCCGGGACTGGTTTCGTGGCCGGAAACATCGACGTTCTCCGGCGCAAGGTGATGAATGGTGCAGAGCCGCATTTTTGTATCCGCTTCCAGCACCTTTAACCGTTCGGGGGAAGTCGCGCTTTCCTGCTTGAAGTATTCTTTAGTCATTTCTTCCTGCATCTGGTTCAAGAGCTGGCGGACAAATTCGTTGGTTTCACTGGTCATGTTTCGTTGTCCTCTTTCGGTTCGTTCTTCTTGAAGATGATCTTCGGAACGGTGGGCGGCTCACCCTGCTGTTTCATGTATTCGCTGATCTCGTTCGGCAGACCGACCGGAAAACCGTTTTCGTCCAGCGGGCCGTCATAGCCGGAGAAATCCACCACATGAACCGTGGGCGGCTGGTGGAGCGTCTTGTAATACTGGCCGTCGGTGTAGTTCACATCGGTCACATGATCCCACCACGAAATGTCGCCGTGCTCTTCCGTGGCGGCTTCCATCGCGGCGCGGGCCTGTTCTTCGGTGAATCCGTCAAAGGTCAGGCGGGAATCGTCGGCAAATTCGGCAACGACGCGCCAAGGTGCGAAAAACTGGGCTTCGTTCACAAAAAGACCTCCTTTTTACGCATTTTGTAAAGCATAGTTCAATCTCTGGCACGAAAAATAGAAAATTCGTTGATGAAAGTATAACACAAAAAGCCCCGGCGGGGAACCGGGGCAGACACATCAAGCAAGCAGTTTGTCGATCTCGGCAAGCCGCGCCGTGAGCCGCGCTTTCTCTGCGAGAAGTGCTTCCCGGTTGGGAGCCGCTTCTTCCGGCATGATCTCGTAAGTCACGCCGTCCGGTAAATCTTCGTGCAGGATGCTTTCGGGGACATTGCGCAGCAGAGCAACCGCACCGGCGGGAACACGGGCGTAATAGTTGGCGCGGCTTCCGTCGCTGGTGGGCTTTCCCTCGATGAAAGAAACGTCACCGCCGACGACCGCGCCGCTGTCCCGCCCATAAGCGCGGGCAATCTGCTTGCCAAAGATGATAAGTGATTCGCGGGTATTGCCGCAAACGCTCTCGCTGAAAGTCAGCTTGACGTTTACCCGGCGGGTTTCGTCGGGCAGATCGCACTCACCGAACACCCGGCGCATGATCTCGCGGGCCTGTTCCACACAGGCGGCAGGAATCTTCCACTCCCGGCGGGAGCTGTCCCACCGTGCGCCGCCGATGTTCTTGATCTGGCTGACAAATTCGGGGTTATAGGGAGTGTCGAGGTATGCGGCGGTGTCGATGATTGTAATTTTCATAGTTGAATCTCCTTTGCGTTTCGTAATTCATCCCGGCGGTGCGCCGGTCGGTGGGATCGGGTCGCTTTTCGTGTGGTGCGGCCCGTCAAGGTGTCCAGATATTCAGCGGGCCGGTCGCCGCTGAAAAGTAAAGCCGGGGTTACGTTCGGTCATTCGTGCAACAACCTTGTCCGCCTGATCTTTCGTGAACCGGGGCGCAAAAACCTTGTTCATGCCGCGCCTACCGCCCCACGGGTCGCAGAGGGTGAAATGCTGATCTCCGGGACCTTTGCAGTAGATGAAGTAGTAAACCGTGCTGGATGCGGGCATATCGGGGTATCTGCGGGGCGTGGAACGTGCAGCAACTTCGACGGAGAACACGGACAGCATCGCACACCCGAAAAGGTGGGTGCAGCAGTTCGTTTTGCGGTCGAAAATCGCGGCTCCGTCCAGATCGCGCCCGTCTGCCGCATACTCCTTGACCAGATAGGCAATTCGTGTACGGGCTTCGGCAATGGTGCGAAAACTCATATCTTCATCGGTGAAATCGGCAGAAGCGCAGGTGATAACCTGATACCGATGGTTCGGATCGTATTCACGCATGGTTTGTATCTCCTTTTCGTTTCGTGGTAGCCTTGCGGCTGGGGCTGGGCTGCTTTACGGTGCAACCCGGCTAGAGTATCCGTTTTATGCGTTGAGCTGTAAAAGTGTGGCTTTCGTGGGGATCAGATGCCGTGCAAGGGTGTCCGTGTAGCTCGCTTCGCCCTCGTAGCTGTCCACGATCTTCTGCTCTGCCTTGCTCATGTCGTGATAGGATTTCTTGCCGTAGGACGGCGGCAACCATCCTTTCTTCTGGCTGGCGAACAGGTTAAATGACTTCAAAATGTCGTCATTTGAAAACTCAATGTGGCAAGTGCCTTTTTTGTAAAACGTGGCGGTGAAGTAGTGAAATTGCACTTTCTGGCTCTGTCCGGCTTCCCCGGCAGCTTTCAGCGTGGCCCGGAGATCATCACCGTTGTACTTCTTGCCGTTCGTGTCCAGATAGTGCAAGGTGCGTTCAATTCGTGACAGGTAGCTTTCCGCGTTCCAACTGGGTTCAAACCGCCCAGACCAATCGCTGAACGCTTGACACCGGAAAATCACTTTCTTGCCGACTTTGTACGCTTCGTTCGTACACCAGCCGTTGTAGTAGTGGACATTCTTCGAGTATTCGGAATTGTAGTGCAGATTCGTCCAGTCGTCGAACAGTTCCACGATCTCGCTTTCGATGCCCTGCACGATGTTGGCGGACATTTCTTCCCGGATCGTGAGGATGTTGTAAGGGCTGAAATCGTAGTCAACCAGTTCGGAAACGCGGTTGCGATATTCGTCCTGCATCGCTCTGGTTAAGTTGTCCCGGATTTGGGGCAGGTCAAAGAGCTTTTGCCAGTACAAGCCGCGCAAGCTGCGGATCGCTTCGTTATAGCTCTTGTTGAAGTTCAGCACTTCGGTTTCCTTGTCGTCTGCGGTAGCAGCAGAAAACAGGCTCTTGATTCCGTTGTACTCTTCGTAAATACGGCGGATGCCCTCGGCGGCTGCGTTGTACCGTTCCACCGCGGCGGCGATGGGATCAGCAGACACCAGCGCGGCAAGCTGCGGATCAGCTTTCATGTGGTCGGTCATTTCGTTGTTGAGTTCCAACCGGATTTTGCTTACTGGCTCCTTGTCGGGAATGTCAACGGAGATCAACGCCACTTCAACGCGGGCGGCGCGGCGGGCGTTCTTGAAAGCGTCCGGGATGTATTTGATCTGGGCGTTGAGTTCGTTTAGCTTCTGCGCCAGCTCTTTCCGCTCGTTCGTGTAAGGATTGCGGATCGTTTCGGCGTTGAGCAGACAGCGGATTTTGCCACCGTCTTTCATAATCTCTAAAGCCTTGAGCAAGTGAGCAGCACCGGCGGAAAAAGGCGGGTTCATGATGATCGCCGCGTATTTCTTCGCGGGGCGGAACGTGAGAAAATCGTCATGCACCACGCGGAAACCGTCTTTCTTCAGTTTGGCGCGGAAGTCGCTGGACAGTTCCACACAGTCAAGATCAAACTCTTTCGCCTTGCTCGTGCTGTAACGGTCAAGTTCTCCCGTTTTGGGATCGTGCCGAATATCTGCGACGGCGTGAATCTGGCGGGCCAGTGCGCCGTCACCGGCAGAGGGTTCAAGGATGGGCTGCGGTAGGTGCTTCCAGCCGTATTTTGTGCTTTGCAGACTGTAAGCCATTTCCCACGCGAGATTGTCCGGGGTGGGGTAAAAGTCCCGGCTATCGTTCGGGGTCGTCATGGTTCGTTCTCCTTTTCGTGTTGGATTCACCCCGGCGGGGTGTGGGATCGGGTCGCTTTTCGTTCGGTGCGGCCCGTCAAGGTATCCGTTTCACTGCTGGGCTAAAATCGTGCTCAACCATGTGGAAGAGTCGGCGCAATCAACCATTTTCGCAAAGTAGCGGCCCGTTACAAGCTGGAACGCATATTGCGTGGTGTAAGTGCCGCTGTACATTTCCCGGCTGCAAAACTCTTCTATGTTGTTCCGGGTGTGCCAGTTGCGCGGCGGCAACACGTTCAGCGCGTTCTCATAGTCCTGTTTCGTGATCTCGACCATTTCCGGGGTGAGCAGCTTTTCCCGCTCAAAGTCCAGCCATTCGCCGTAGGTCATGACGGCATAAGAGCGGGCCTTTTCTTGCGCAAGGCGGCTTTCCCAATATCCCCGGTCGCTTTCGTAGTCGCCGGACTCGATGATCTGGGCGATCCGCTGGATGCTTTCGGCGGTGCTCTTCCGGGCGGCGTTCAACACCTCTTCGGCGGTGCGGGGCGTGGGCCAGCCGGACACGGTGAAAGCGTAGATCTGGACGTTGGGAACATCCACAACAACAAGTTCGTTCTTCTCTTCGTTGGCGGTCATGGTATAATCTCCTTTTCGTTTTCGTGATTCACCCCGGCGGGGTGTGGGGCTGGGCTGCTTTGTGCGGTGCAACCCGGCTAGAGTGTCCGCGCTGGAATCATGCCAGCACACCGGCGGCGATGCTTGCAAAGTCGAGCTGTTGGACGCTGGGAACCATTTCGGGGGCGTTGTGCTTGTGGTTGAGTTCATCGAGAGCCATCACAAACGCGGCGGCTTCGCGGTCGCTGCTGATAAAGTCGCAACGGTAATTCGTGAATTGCTTGACAATGGCCGAAAATTCGGGGTCGTTCTTGCTCTTCTGGTCGAACGTCTTGACGGCTTCCCGGTATTCCTTGCTGTCGTTGTCGTCGTGGGTGCGGTAAAAGTTGGAATACCAGCTTTCAAAAACCGGCTCTAATTCTTCCATGCTCACGGTGACGGCGGGGGCTTCGTCTGCTGCTTTTTCGGCAGCTTTCCGGGTGGCGGTCGCCTTGCGCCATGCTTCCAGCGTGGCAGCTTGTCCGGCGCGGTCGGTTTCGGGAACGGCCATAAATTCGTGCATCGCCTTGCGTTCTGCCTTTTTGAGTTCGGCAACACCGGCGGCGGGCTTCTTCGTGGTGCGGGGCTTCTTCGGGGCCGGTTTCGTGGGAAGCGGTTCAACGTGAACCAGTTCGGGAAGTTCGTGGTGCTCTTCAACGACGACCGGCGCGGGGCGGGCAACTTCGGCGGCAGCTTTTGCGGCGGCTTCCTTTGCGGCCTTGCGTTCGGCGGCAAGCTGCTTGTTGTAAGCGATGATCTCAGCCGTGGACTTGAACCGGGCTTGCGGGGCGGGCTTGCTGCATTCAACCTGTAAGCAACTGAAAAGATGGGATTTCGTAGGGTAGTAATGCGGATCGGGTGCGGCTTCCTTGCCCTCTGCCGCGGCCTTTTCGCGCTGCTCTTTGCTGGGCTTCGTGGTGTACTTCCACAAGTAGCATTCAAGCAATGCTTTTTCGCCTTTCTTGACGCTCTTGCCCTCTTTCTTCCAATAGTCGAACGTGTGCAGCTCGTCCGCTGCAAACATGATCTCAACGTCCGCGGCGGTGGCGGGCTTTTCGTTGCCGTCCTTGTCAACAATCTTGCAAGACGCAGCAACGGCGGCGATCTCTTCCGGGGTGTGGTGCGCGGTGGCGATCTGGTGCAGCGTGGCCGGGTCAAGACGTTCGGCGGCGGCGCGGATGATCTGTTTATTCGTCATGGTAAATACTTCCTTTCGTGTTTCGTTTTGTGGATCGTCCCGGCGGTGTGCCGGGGGAATGGGATCGGGTCGCTTTCGTTCGGTGCGGCCCGTCAAGGTATCCGGCGGGGTTCAATCTTCGGTTTCGTCGCAATCGTGGCAATACAGCGCGTCAATAACCTTGTCGTCGCTGAAATCGTCCGGGGTTCCGTTGGCATCGACCACAAGATCGATCCGGTCAAAAATCCGCAAATCGGTTTCGCCGTCCACCAGAAAATACCAGTCGTCGCCGTCCAGCGCGTCACTGCACCAGACTTCAATCTGGTTTTCGTTGGTGGCGGTCATGCCTTTCACAATGGCCGGGGCGATGTACCGACCCAGCGGGCCGACGGTGTAGGGGCAGACAGCAGCGGCGCGGGGTGCGCTGGACAGCAGCGCGGCGGCAAGTGCGGCGGCGGTCAAAATTCGTTTCATGGTTGTTTCTCCTTTTCGTTTCGTGGTGTGGCTTTTCGTGCTTTTCCCCGGCTATTGTCGGGGCGTGGGATCGGGTCGCTTTTCGTGGTGCGGCCCGTCAAGGTATCCGGGGGTCATGCGTAAATTTCATTGAACACTTCGACGGCGTTCCACTGCACCGCCTTTTCACGCTGGGCGGCTTTCGCGGCGTTCTGGTCGCCGCCGTTGGCTTTCAATGCCATATAGAAAGCATCAACAAGGGCGGATTTTTGCCGCTCTCGTTCCCGCCATGCGTCCAACTGTCCAGCGTCATACACCTTGACCGCCCACGATTCATAGTGAATCGGGGTCAATGTTTCATGGTGCAAGCCCTTGCAGCGGTTCAGAACGGCAACGATCTTTCCGGCATCCTCATAAGTTGGGGCGGCGATGATGTAGCAAGGGACAGCGGCGCGGGCTTGCTTCTCGATGTTCCACCGGTGACGGGTGGCGATCTGGTTTATTTTCTTGTCGAATGCGGTCATGTTCTCGATCTCCTTTTGATTTTGATTTGCCCCGGCGGGGCGGTGGCATAGGGTTGCTTTTGCGGCAGCGGTGCAGCCCTTGAAAGTGTCCGCTTGACTTTACCGGCGAAAGCTGGTAAAATCATTGCAAGATCGGAACTCGAAAACCTATCTTGCAAGCCTGTCACCCTTTACCGGGTGGCGGGCTTTTTCTTTTGCCATTCAGCAAGAAGAGCGGCCCAAACTGCCCGCTTGACGGCTTTCGGCAGCTTGAAAAACTCCTTATTCACGCTTTTCACCTCTTTTCTGGTTTGATTCACCCCGGCGGGGTGTTGGGATCGGGTCGCTTTCAGCGGTGCGGCCCGTCAAGGTGTCCGGCGGCGAGTTAGAACCCCTGATTTTTCATCTGCCGGAGAATGTTCTGGTAAATCGCTTCCCACATTTCAGCATTCCGCACGGCGGATTCATGCGCCATCTTGCCGGACTTTTCATCGCGGGCTTTTTCTTTCCAGTCGCAAACCACGAAACCGACACTTGCAAGAACGGTTCTCATGTCCTCAGTGTCAAGGGTGATCGTCATTTTTTCAGCGTCCATAATGCAACCTCTTTTCTGTTTTGCGGTGTTTCGCTTGCTGTGGCTATATCATAGCATGAATCATGCAATGTGTCAAGCATGAATCATGCGATTTTACGAAATGCACAAAAAAGCATGATTCATTCCGTCAATTTTTGCATGGTGCATTCCGGGAAAATTTGATATAATGAGGACAGGCAGAAAGAGAGGTGACAAAAATGCCGCTCACAGACAAGAAAAGAATAACGAATGACCGCTATTTATCAAAGTTTGCGACAAAATCAATTAGAATCCCGAAAGAAATTGAAGAGGATTTGAACACCGCCGCCGCCCACGCTGGGGAAAGCGTGGCGGGGTATATCGTGAACGCCACGCGGGAAAGAATGGCCCGCGATGGATTCCAGCCGCCGCCCGCCCCGGACGATACCCCGGAAGAATGACCGCCCCGAAAGAATGACGCGAAAAAAGAGGTAGACACGGCCCGCCGCCGCGCCTACCTCTTTTTTGTTGCCCTTTTTCCGTGGGGCGTTTTCCGTGGGCGGCTTTTCCGTGGATCACACCCCGGCCCCGCCGCCGGTGTGAAGATCG
>OQVI01001983.1_pt1 | contig 13625 bp, 12 predicted proteins | sample 1691651 | NCBI WGS metagenome assembly OQVI01 (sample SAMN03418287, study PRJEB22391) | human gut metagenome | biome: human-gut; feature: organic feature; material: feces | host: Homo sapiens | place: Italy | collected 2013-04
TAGGTAGTAGCAGTGGTATGAGACTAGAGCAATGGGGATCTATTTTATGGGCTTTCTATGGAATTGGAGAGCTGTTTAATAAAGCGTCTTATAGCAAGGCAAAACGCACATCAACAGATTATATATTCTGTGATGTAGAGTTTGAGCCGGGAGGTAAGACGTACTGCTATCTAGCAGATGACGATTCTTACGAAGTTGGGGATACGGTTCTTGTTCCTGCGGGACACGATAACCATGAAGCTTTGGTAAGGATTGTAGGCAAAAACTATTATTCTTCTGAAAATGCGCCGTTTCCGGTAGATAAGGCAAAGCATATCATCAAGCGCATTGATGAAGATGAGATAGACGACTATTTAGACATTAATTGAGAAGGACTTATCATTATGGACAGTTAGATTTTCTTATGTATTGGGAGGAAATGTATACATGGCGGTAATTAACTATTCTTCTTACGCACAAGCTGTAGAAAAGGGGATGAGCAAACGGAACATGACCGGTATGGCTAAAGTTCTGTTTGCTTTTATGTGCAATCATGAGGACGTTGTTCAGCGAAGGATCACAAAAGCTGATGAAAAGAGAGGGAACATGGATGTGCATTACAGTGTTCCTGATGGTGAAGCGATAGAGTGGTATCGAGGGCTACGTGATGTCTCTGAAACTTTGAGGAATGGTGCTGGTAACACGGATATTATCGCAGAAGCTCCCGGTTATTTTGAAGAACATGTCCTTACTGATTTGATCAATCCGCAGAAAGAGGAGCAGGCAATAAAGGCTGTAAAAGAACTTGTTAGCGAAGCAGAGAATCTGGATGACAACCTCAGAAAATCCTGGCTTGATGAATGTGATAATGGCGATATTGGAGCGTTCTTAGCACATGTCTTTCTGTATGCAGTTCCCCAGTCTAATGTTGTTTCTGAGATAGATGAGGAAATTGTTGCTCCGATTCTTGATGAAGAGGATGAAAAGGAAATCCGGTTGTTTGAAAGCCTTGTTGTAAAGCATGCTAAACCTGAACCTGATGAGCCGCCACTCGAGATTGCTGAGAAAGAGATTGAGTATGTAATCCCTTTCTTAATTCGTCTTTTACTTTTGGGATATCAAGTTTGCTCTTGTCTTTGCAAATGCACATTCCCAATCCGGAATTATGGTTGCATTTGAGCACAAACTGGTCAGGCAATGCATCAAAATCGATGTCTTCCGGGTCATCCCACACACCCAGCAGAGGAATCAAGTATTCCTCCCCCAGCGCCTGGGCAATATATTCCCGAACCTTGTACTTGTCCACCATCATGGTGTATTCCGGTTTCCGGTTGTAAAGCTTCAGCCATTGGAGTTTTTCGTTGAACGTCTTCGGATTTTCCAAATCGAGATTTCTGCCGACTACATTTTTATATTTCAACTTCAAATACTGCTCGTCTGACAGGCCGTTGAAAACACCCAATTTTGTCAGATAGGAAAAACGAATAGTTTTATCTGCACAGAAATTCTTAATTACTCTTATGTATTTATTCATATTTAATTCTCCCAGCTGTTACAAGAAAGTAAACGTTCCAACGTCTAGCCTACCAAGCCACAAAAACATCAGTCCACATACTGCCGTAACCACCGGAATTGAAATTTTCGCATTTAGCTTGCTTTCAAGAATCACTTCAGAAACAAAATTGGGTAAATATATCAGAAGCGAAATCGAAAAATAGACAACAATTCGTGCCCAGTTGGAAAACGCAAAAGCAACCGGTTGCATAAATGCAGCAAAAAGGACCAGTTTCATATAAAATTTCAACTCTTTTAGAATTTTCCCTTTATAACAAATCAGCGGTGTTACTACACACAACCACAATACAATCAAAAGAGAAATTCCTCCGTTGAAATTTCCTCCTTCAGAAATTCGTGCAAATTTGTTGAGAAAATTTAATATTTTATCTCCTATCAATCCAACCATCACCGAAGCAGATACCGTCGCAATGATTGTGTTCATATTCAGCGGAATACCTTCGATAAAATAAGCCAATAAAAAAATTGCCGCTGTCCGATGAAATAGCATTGCAATTAATACCACCATCAAAAATGGGATGAATCTTCTTGCTTTAATATATTTATAGGAAAAGGTAAGTATTGCGATCGCACACCATTGACGAAAAATTCCGATTGATGCATTCCACATTCCCATTCCGATAAACATCACAAGTGATAGTAACGGATAATTCGACTCTTTCTTTATCCAACCGACAATTGGAATCAAAATGAATATCGTCAAAAAAACAAGCAATGCCCGCTCACTTTCAAAAAACTGCCCTAGCACCCAATTTACTGCGACATAACCTTGCTCCCATCTAAATTCCATTGCGTCTTTAAACGAAAGAGTTCGGATATTTTGATATTCCCGGCAATATGTCAGTGTATCTGCACCAATATCCGTACTACGAAGTGCAGATACTATTATGATTCCTCCTGCGCATATCCAATATAGAAAGTCCTTCATTCTCGGAGACTGCTTCGTGCAGGAGACAATCGCACATAACGAAACCGCTCCTAAAACAACCTCATAAACAACCACTGCAACGCTCCTTTAAACTGATTTCCATTATGTATTTTTCCCACATTGCATTAACACGATCCGGTCGGAAGGCTTCTGCATGTTTTTTCTCTACGACGCTTTGCTCTGCTCCATCGAACACACAACAAATCGCTTTCGCCAGTTGTGCAGAATCATTGCACGGAACCAGTTTATCGGAAGCATCCTCTCCAAATAGCTCCCTTGGCCCACCACAAGGACAATCCGTAGAGATACACGGCACGCCGGCCGCCATCGCCTCCATCAGTGCATTGGGCATTCCCTCATAATCAGAAGAAAGCACAAACAAATCTGCCGTTTGGAGCGCTTTTGCTACATCATTGGTGGCTCCCATCAGAAAAACCTTCTCATTAAGATTCAGTGAATCGATTTGATTCTGGAGCTTCTCCCGAAGTGATCCTTCTCCATAAATTTTTAATGTTGTATAAGGATGGATTTTTTGCACCTCTGCAAATGCGTCTATCAGCAACTTATGATTTTTCTGCTCCGTCAGGCGACCACAGGTAACGATCTCACCTCGCACTGGTGTGCGCTCCACTTGGTAAAACTCTTCCTTAACGGCGTTATAAATGATTCGTGATTTTTTCTGCAACCGCTTCGGAAACCACGTTTGCGCATCGCTTGTCTGGAACACGCAACCATCCGCCATCGGAAGCAACGCTTTACCGACAAACCACCCCAGTTTTCCTGCATATTCTTTGTTAGGATCATTCCGAACAGAAACCAGTGTCTTTACAGGAAGGCCTCTTGTCGCCAATATTGCACGAAAATTCGGCTCTTCCATAAAGGAAATAAGTATGTCGGGCTTCTCAGATTTGCATAAGTCTCTTAATTTTTTTATTCTGCTAAAATTTCTTTTTATTCTGGATTGCTTGATTTCCTCTTCTTCCAGCGTAAGTCGTCTTACAGTCGCCGCAAGCGGATATTCCCACGTGTCCCGAAAAGATGTAACCAAAGTGGTATCATAACCATTTTCAGAAAAATATTTTGCCAGGTTCACCATGACACGCTCTGCGCCGCCGTCATGGATTGCATTTATATAGAACATTATTTTTTTCATGTTTTTATCGCTTTTTTTGCAAAATAAATTGCATATAGAATTCTGTCAAAATTTGAAATTGGCCTTTCTTTTAACTTCATATCTTGTACTGACGCAAAATTCGAATGCCTTCCTTTGAGGAATATTTCTAATTCCTCAAAATCTTCGTCTTTCATCATATTGGGATGATAGCAAAACGTCACCATTTTAAATGGTAGCTTTCTTACCCGCCCAGACTGTTGCGGAATAAAATAGAAGTTGTTTTCAAAATACACATCATTTGCAATAGTATCGCTGATGATTCGAATATCGGATTCTTCCTTCAAAGCCACCAGTGTATTTTCATCAAATGTATGTGAAGGAGCAAAAAACACTTTCGGCTCAATATCATGGCCTTTCAAAACATCAACACCGTGCCGAATCATTTCTTTCTGCTTGTCCAGTGGGACACCTGCAAATTCACTTCTTTGGTTTACCGGGTTGATGCCACCTTCCTTGGTCGTGTACTTGTGATAGCAACCATGAAGTGCCAGCTCCCAGCCTTTTTCTTTCCAGCGTGCAGTCTTATCCCAGAATTCAGGGTCTTGTTCATACGTATCGGTAAGAGATGAATCCCGATTGTCCGGAATAACTCCGACCAACGGCTTAATTCCATACTGGTCTAAAAGTTCCTCCATCCGCTGCCACTTTTTAACATCCATATAATCGGAGGCATCGTCCAGGCGCAATATATATTGACTCATTTTCTTGCCCTTTCATCCTGTTCCAGATAAAAACTTTGAAGTTGCTTTGCAACCACTGTTGCATCAAACGGTTGCAGCTTCGCCATATTCTCTGCTGTGGCAGCAATTCGATGTTTTCTCTGAAGATTCGCAACATCACAAAGCCATACTTTTTTATCAGTCAACGTAAGATACTTCACTTTGTCTGTCAAATCAACATCGTGTGTTATCACGTCAGACAGGAGACAGGGAAGCCCATTTGCCTGAGCCTCTACTACAGAAACCGGAAGTCCCTCCCACAAGGATGGAAACACAAATACGTCCATGACTTGGTAATAATCCTCGGTGTTGGTTTTACTGCCGACCATAATAACCGAATCGCTGATTCCAAGCTGCGTGCATTGCTGCTGCACCGTTTCGAACAACTCGCCATCGCCCACCAAAAGCAATTTGCTATTGGGGTTCTCTTCGTGGTACTCTGCGAACAACTCCACCAAAAATTGATGATTCTTGGGAACTGTGAACCGCCCGATGTGTCCCAGAACAAAAGTATCTTCGGCAATTCCAAGATCCTGACGCATCTGCTGCCGCTTTTCCTCACAAAACGCAAAGCGCCTCAAATCTACGCCATTTGGAATCATCCGGTAATTCGGCTGTTCCGTAGCCTTTTCTCCATACAACCATTTGCCTGCTTTGTCGGAACAAGCAAACAAATAATCCGCTGTATGCCGAATTGGAAGTCGCAACATATCCTTCACGATAGCAGAAATGCCACTTCCGTTTGAGGTGCTATGGCTGTGTGCAATTGTTACCAGTCCATGCTTTTTTGCAATTTTCAGATAGATAGATGCCGTACTCCGCACATGTCCATGAATCACATGATATTCCGGATGTTCCGTAAAGAAATCATCCCACCACTTACAGTATGCAAAATGGTTTTTCCCAGTATACTTTGGGCAGACAAAAATTCGTCCTCCCATTTGTTCCACCTGACTGTATAAATCTTTCCTTTCCTCTGGCGTAACAATAAAATCAAATTGAACCTTTTCTCTGTCAATGTTGTTATAAATATTCATCACAAAAGCCTGTGACCCGCCAAAGTGAAGACTTGCGATATTATGTAATACTCTAATTGATTCCATTATGCTGCTGCCGAACCTCCGTTGTCCTTTTTTGAATAATCACGCTGTTTGCCGGGAAGTCCCCTTTGATGACTGTCCCTCCCCCGACGACAGTATTATCCCCAATCGTTGTTCCCCGGAGAATCAGAGTATTGGCACCGATCCAGACATTGTTACCAATCGTAATCGGTGCAGTTTTGAATTTCATAGCTGCAACACCACCCTCGGCCTGATAATCATGATCTTGATCATAAATCAGAACATTGGGTCCAAGCATCATATTGTCACCGATTTTAATATGGTCGTAGGCAGTAACAACACAGCCATTGCTCATTCCAAAGTTTTTGCCAATTTCCAGTTTTCCGCCTTTACGAACGCGGATCTTTGCGCCATTATGCATTTTTAACTTTTTCGCAATGCGCAGTTCGGATTTTCCATCTACGGTGACCTCGGTCATCGGCGACATAATTGCCGGAAAGGCAGCATGGAATCGTCCACCATTCCTAATCTTCAGGATGGCATACTTGATTCCTGCAAGCGGAACACAAAACACCGCCTTGATGTATTTATTCATCGTTTCCCTCCAACGCTTGAATCTCTTCCAAATACGCTTTTACCACGATTTTTCGGTCGAACTCCCGTTCCATTTTTGCACGACCAGCCAGACCCATGGCTTCTCGCTGCTCCGGCGTCATCTGCATAAACCGTTCCAGCGCATGGACTAGAGCTTCCTCATCCTGAATGGGAATCAGGAATCCGGTCACTCCGTCTTCCACCGTTTCCCGGCAGCCCGCACGATCTGTTGCAATGATGGGTCGGGCACTGGCCGCACCCTCCAAGAGCACGTTGCTCATTCCCTCTGGATAGTAGGACGGATGCGCGATGCAGCTTGCCTGTTTCAGGAATGGAATCATATCCTTCTGCTGGCCATGATAGACCACATCTCCAGCCTCCTGTGCCTGCTTCAAGATCTCTTCATAGGCAGGATCGTCACAACCGCCGCAGATATGGAACACCGTGTTGGGGTACTCTGCATGGATCCGTTTGGCCGCAGCGAGATATAGGTCGATGCCCTTCTCCTTCAAGATTCGGGATGTAAACTGGAAGTGCACTGCCTCGCCGTCTGGATACGGAAACGCCGGATGGCTCTCCAGATCTACGCCGGACCCCGGCAGCAACCGGATCTTCGCATGCTTCGGCATCATCTTATGGGTTTCAAAGAAACGCTGATTTTCGCCGTTCTGGAAAAAGATGCAGCTTGCACCGGCCACGCCCATCTTGTAAAGCCGGGTCGTCAGTGCCTGCAAAGGGCCTGGATTTTCCACCGGGGTACCGAGGCCGGTTACATTCGGAAGATACGGAATTTTTAATTGCTGACATGCCATACCACCATACACGTTCGGCTTGATATTATATGTAAGGACAACATCAGGCTTTTCAGCTTTCAAAATTCTCTTGTAAGTATGCATCAACTGCAAATCAGAGATTGGATTAGTGCCATGACGGCCGGTTTCAACGCCAATCAACTTGGCACCCAGTGCCTTTAACTTATCCTGATGCTTCAACAACTGACCGACAATTACCACTTCAAAATCCTCATCAATCAACTTCTCGATAACGGCACCACGCAAATTAAATGCATAGGTCGTATCGTTGATCAACATAACTGCCTTTTTCATTTGCTGCTCTCCTCACACTTTTCCTGCCCCATCGCCGTGGTCGCACCTTCTGCCACACCTTCCGTGCTTTCCGGCATAAACAGAATCTTCACCGTTGCCAGCATGATCTTCAGATCCTCGATCAGGCTGGGATGTGCAATGTACATCAGGTCCATCTGCAACTTGTCATAGGGAGTGGTATTGTACTTGCCGTACACCTGTGCATAACCGGTCAAGCCAGCCTTTGCTTGAAGCCGCAACGAAAACTCTGGCATCTCTTCGCAATACTGGGCAGCGATCTCAGGGCGTTCCGGGCGGGGCCCCACAATGGACAAGTCTCCCCGGAGGATATTTAAAAGCTGAGGAAGTTCATCCAGACGGCAGGCTCGGATGATATGGCCCACCTTCGTGATACGGTCATCCTTGTCGCCGGTGGAAAGCCGGGCTACGCCGTCCTTTTCGGCATCCACACGCATAGAACGGAACTTCAGGATCTCGAACGGTTTGCCGTCTTTGGTAAGGCGAACCTGCTTGTAAAAAGCCGGGCCACCATCGGACTTGACGGCAATAGCCGTAATCAGAAACAACGGACTCAGGATAACCAGTGCTGCCAGTGAGATCACAATGTCCATTGCCCGTTTCACAAACAGAAATTCCGGGCTTGCCATATAGCGCCCCACACGCAGCATGGGCAGATGGAACATATGCATCGGCTGGGCACCGCTCATAATCACATCGCCCACACGAGGGATCACAAACACATTGATGCCCTGTCCCACACAGTATTTCAGGATGATATTGCGCTCATGGCTGTGGACACCGCTGATGAACACGCTCTGCATTCCATCCAGCAGGCTCAGGTCGTTCAGGCATTCTTCCACGTTCAATGTCATCTTGACATCGTATTTTTTTGAAAGACCGTACTCATTGATGAGCTTTTCCAATCCATGACGAACATCATAAACGACTGCAGTCGGCTGGGCCTGGAATGTATTAAAGTACCATCCATGCGCCAACTTCGCCCAGATTGAGGCCATCAGGATCTGTCCGGCAATCGCTGCGATGCCCGGCAGAAGATTGCAGAGCCGCCGGGCCATCAGGCAGATGACAACGTACAGAATGCCATCAGTTGCCATGGCTGCCAGTACCTGTCCATAGATCAACTCTGAAATGCGCTGCAAAGACATCCAGAACGCATCGTAGACTTTACCCAACAGAAAGAACAACACCGCAAACAGACCGATCATGGTCCAGTTGCCCCTCCAGCCAAACTTTGCATAGACCTGATACGAATAATACAGCTCCCAACAAAGTGCAAACGGAATTGTGATCATTATCAAATCGATGATTTTTACGATCTTCAACATCACATCATGCTGAAATTTTGACATAATACCCCAATAACTCCTTTAGCTTTTTCTTTTGCTCTTCGCTCAACTTTTCCGACCCGCTTTGCAGCTGCCGTTTCTGGTTGTACACCCATCGGCTCAGCCAAATGCCATCCGCAGTCTTGTATTTTGCTGGAATATCCAGATTTCCATGGCATCTTTTATACTCCTGCGCCAGTTCGTACCGGTGCTGCCACGAGTCCGGTTTCTCCCACTGCATTCCGATGGCATCCAGCAACTCAATGCGCTCTTGTGATAAAATTGCATTGCTCTTCTCCGGATTCCGATATGCATACTGCTGCCGCCGCACCCATTTTCCAAGAGCATAGCCCTCCGGTGAAGCATAGGCCACCGGGACATCAAGGTTTCCATTTGCCTCAAAATACCGTTTCGCTGCCTGATAAACCTCATTCCACTGTCGGTCATAGCGACTGCCCCACTGCATTCCTATGGTTTCCAGTCGTTTGATCTGATCCGCAGACAACTTTTTCTGCTCATAGGCTAGTTCTTGATTTTGAATCCAGCGACCAAGCGTTTTTCCATCTGCTGTTTTATAATCTCGTGGAACATCCAGATTTCCATACTCCTGCGCATAGACTGCCGCAAGTGCATATCCCTGTTCCCATTTGGCATCAAATACGCTCCATATCATTCCCATCTGATCCAACTGTCGGATGCGTTCTTTCGTCAGCTTTCCATCGCTTCGGCGTTTCCGCGCATTGTTGATCCACTTTCCCAGAGGATAGTCATCTTTCGTTTTGTATTTCGCCGGAACCTGCAAATTCCCAAACTGTTCCCGAAATTTTCTCGCTTCTTCCAGACCACGTTCCCATGCGGCATCGTTGCGGTTGCCCCACTCCATCCCGATGCTGTCCAGCCGTGCAATCTGTTGCTCGGTCAGGTTACCAGAAATCTGTCCTGCACGGACACGGCGCTGGGTCGTCAGCCACTCGCCAAGACTCAATCCCGCCGGTGTGGTATAACGTTTTGGAATATTCAGGTCGCCATGCTCCGCATAGTAAATGCTTGCTTCCGAAAAATAATGATCCCAACTGGAAGAAAGGCTTGCCTGCAACTGCTCAAACAGTACCCGGCAGTCATGCACCTGCTCGATGACCTCGAACCGCTCGGTGACGATCTTATCGCCCTCACCGTTGGCATTCAGGCGGTAGACTGCCTCCTGCATCTCGCCTTGCAGACCCGCAATGCTGCATAGTCCTTCGAAGTTGTTGACAACATCGAGGATAAGTGGAGCGGAATTATCCCCCGCAGTTAGTGCACGGCCAATCTGCTGTTTGTAGATAATAGGTGAGATAGTAGGCCGGAACAGGATGACCCCGGAAATCCCCTCCACATGGACGCCCTCGTTCAGCATATCGATGCAGAACAGCAGCTTCAGGCGGTCACTTTCATCGGCCTTGAAGTCGGCAAAAGCCTTGTCTGTACCGGGGTCATCCGAGTAGGCTTCGTAGACCGCCACTTCCGCATTCACCTTTGCAAACCACTCCGGCACATGAGAGATCATTTCGTCCATGTGCTCCTTGTTGGCGCAGAACACGATGTACTTTCCAAACTTGTTCGTGATATGATGAGCGAAAACCTTATCTAATCCATCTGCCTGTTCCAAGGCACGGCGCAGGGCATCCAGATATTTTTGATTCACATCCTGAATGCCGGGAGAACGCAAATTATCCACTCTTGTCTGATAGCGTGCCAAGTCTTTCTGGTACTGATAGACGGTGGTCACATAGTTCGGAGTAGGCAAAATACCCCTGACGATTGCTTCGCCAAGGGTCATGTCGCTCGCAACACGGCCATCAAAAAGCTCTTCGGCCATGTCACGGTTATTATCCAGATACCGGACGTTTGTCGCCGTCAGCCCCAGCAGTTTTGCCTCCGGGCATAACTTTAACAAAGCCACCGTGCTTTCGCCCCAGCATTCCGCGCCGGCACGGTGGAATTCGTCCAATATGATATAAGAGGGCTGAAGTCCTGCGATTTCTGCAAGCTGGCCTTCGGTACAGCACATCAGCTTCGCATAGGTGTAAAAATGGACGTTTGCCAGCGGAAAATCCGGGTCGTTCCTTTTCAGGCTCTCCAGCTGTGTCTTGAAGATATATTCACTGGGAGAAAGCCAGATCACAACCTTCTCCGGGTTGTCTTCGATCAGCTTGAACGCAATGTAGCTCTTTCCAGTGCCGGTCGGGTGGACAATGGCGGCCTTGCCATACTGCTCCATCATCCGGACTGCCGCATGATATGCTTTCTCGTTGTGCTCGAACAGACGCAGTGCCACCTTGTTCACCCCTTTCCGCAATTCAGGGGTATCCTTCACATGGAAAATGGAGGATACCGTTCCTTTGACATCGTTGTCTATAGTCTCATCTTATTTTATCATGGTTATATCTGGGATTCAATAGAAATCATCATAAATGTATCACATTTGACCCTAAAAAAACATCGCGAAGGCCGGATTGTTTTTGTGCCATGCCCAGTTCTGTATAATAATTCCAGCTGTAAACGAAGATGGAGAAAATAAGGGGTCAGATGAGGGTCTAAACAGCAGGAGGAAACAGCGATGGCGCGACGGGGAGAAAACATTCGCAAGCGTAAGGACGGTCGGTGGGAAGGCAGGTACATCAAGGCGCGCACACCAGAGGGGAAGATCCAATGGGGTTACGTTTACGGAACGGCCTATGTGGAGGTCAAACGGGTGCTGATTCAAAGGAAAGCCGAGGCGGGCTTTTACAACCTGAATCGAACTGACCTGACCTTTGAAGCACTAGCCGAGGTATGGCTGCATTCCCTGCGGAACAGTATAAAAGAATCCACCTATGCGCATTATTCGTACACACTGCACAAGTATCTTCTTCCGGTTTTGAGCAAAGTGCCCGTTGCATCCCTTGAGGAAAGCTTTCTGGAGCAGGCCATGCAGCAGATCGTTGCGCCCACAGATGCCGCACACAAACCGCTGGGAAACTCCTCTGCCCGGGAATGTCTCTCCATGCTGCGCCGCATCTGCAAATATGCCGCTCATTTACGTCTGATTCGTCCAATGGAGCTGGAAGTTGCGTTGCCAAAAGCCAGCGACAAAATTTCTGCGCCTCTCTCCCCGGCGGAACAGCAGCGACTTCATCAATATGTACAGGCGAACCCTACGCCTCGCAAAATCGGCTTATTATTCGGACTTGAATTAGGTTTGCGTATTGGTGAGATCTGCGGCTTGCAATGGGGCGATTTTGACCTGAAACTCGGCACGCTGAACATCAATCGGACGGTCTGCAGAATTTCCTGTGGAAACGGCCATACAAAGGTGGTCATCCAGACACCCAAAACCTGCACCTCCCGCCGGGAAATTCCAATCCCGAATCAGCTGCTTATTATGCTGAAAAAGCTGCGCGGAAAAGCCAGCAATGCTGCATGGTTCCTGTCCGGCAGCGAGTCCAAGCCCACAGAACCCCGCTGCTACCGGAAAAGCATCAAAGCGTATCTGAAGCAGGCGACCGTCCGGCAAGTACGTCCGCACGCGCTGCGACACACCTTTGCTACCACCTGTTTGCAGGCGGGGTGTGATGTAAAGACCCTCAGCGAATTGTTGGGACATGCCAACGCCAACATCACCTTGCAGCGCTATGTGCACTCTGACCTGACCCGAAAGCGCAGGGAGATGAACCGGATATTCTCCCATCAGGTGTCTATGAGGGGCAGGAAGGCGCAAAATCTGATAGAATAGCGCCATATTTTGTCCATGGCCCTCCATTTTCCATGTGGAGGATACTTTTTGCTAAATATATTCTTTGTCGTTACGCATCCATGTATTCTCTACAGCATAAAATACTTTCGTGATATACGCAGTTGCGCACGCAAAACTGCACGAACTTCTGTACCATCCTATTGAGGTGAATTTCATCATGACAGTAAAAGATGCCGTTGCCAAACGCTTTGAACAGCTCTGCAACCAGCATGGGATACGCCCCAACGAGTTAGCAACCCGTGCCGGTGTAACACCATCTACGGTATATAGTATGCTCGACCCATCCCGTCAGCGTGTGTCCATCGCCACCATTAAAAAGCTCTGTGATGGTCTTAATATCACGCTTGGTCAGTTCTTTTCCTGTGCGCTGTTCGATGAACTGGAGCAAGAGATCCAATAGTTCACCGAACGATCTGCTCGGCTTTCCCTGCAACGCGTACTCTCTTTACTAAGTGAATTTTAGAATTTCATATCCATTGTCAGCCTGATTTGTGCTCTTTTGCATGGGTCAGGGTATTTTTTTTTTTTTTTACGCTAAAAAGCCCCTGCCCATCACATTTCTGTGAAAGGCAGAGGCCTTCTGCTGCTAGATTTTAATCAGGGCTGGGGAGATGGAACAACTATCTCATTCTACCGGGTCAGTGTCCCTTACCAGATTTTTAACTACCCCCGGGGTGTCTGATGCGGTGTTTTTCTGCTCCATTCGAAGGCGCACCGCCTCCATAATGTATTCGGTCAAACTTTGCCCCGCTTTTTGAGCTGCTACCTGAACAGCCTCTTTATTGGGGAAGGCGTCCATCCGAACGTCAAGAACAATCCGCTGGTATGTTTTATCGTTAAATTTCCGTTTGCTGGCTGTGCTTGTTTTTCCGCCCATCCTCGCACCAACTTTCTTTTGACTTTTATAGGTATTATAACACACATCTGTCATTTGTCCATCTCGTACGAGTATGCAATTTGCACAGATAATTGTGCTTTTCTTTGGTGAATATTCCGTCTTGCATACTCGTACGAAGTGCTGTATACTCATGCCATCGGGAACACCGGTTCTCACATCCGACCATTCACCAACGATTTCAAAAGAGGCACGCAGATGAGCATTAACGTTTTACTGACCCTTGTCGAGCAGTACAAGGAGGCCGCCCAACTGATTGAAGCCGCACAGGCTGAACAGGAACAGCTGAAGATCCAGATCCGCGAGGCACTGGCAGAGCGCTCCACCAACTATCTCGAAGTCGGTTGCCACAAAGTCCGCCTGTCCGATTTCTCCAGCACCCGACTCGACAGCAAAGCCATCAAGGCCGTAGCTCCCAACCTGTACGACCAGTACAGCAAAACGGTCACCGGCACCCGCCTGAGCATCACCTG
>OQVI01001985.1_pt1 | contig 13598 bp, 8 predicted proteins | sample 1691651 | NCBI WGS metagenome assembly OQVI01 (sample SAMN03418287, study PRJEB22391) | human gut metagenome | biome: human-gut; feature: organic feature; material: feces | host: Homo sapiens | place: Italy | collected 2013-04
CGGTTGAACCTGAAATGATACTCGTCAAGGTATCCTTGAAGATGCTCTTTGGAGCAATGGTGGTGTATTCCACGCAACCATCCCTTTATGTTCATGATGTGAATATGAATCTGTGGATGCCCTTTGCCCTTATCCGAAGGGCGTTGCTCCAATTTTGGATAATCTTTCTTTAACGGCAGGTAGCCTGACCATTCATCGGTTATGACTTTTGCGTCCTTTGATATGTATCTGTCGAAGAACGGACGAAAAGAACTTGCCGAAGCATCATCTATCACTTGGGCATACGCACGTCCCACGCCGTCTCGGACAATCTCCAAAGCGACTATCACAAGCTTCTTTTTGCCTTCCGTGCTTCGTCCAATGATTCCTTCCTCTTCTCCTCCGATATAAAACTCATCGACATGTACCTCTCCTTTAAGAGGATAATTACCGCTGCTCCGCATGGCTTTCTGTATCTTACGCTTGAATTCCCATACGGTTTTCTGACGCATACAATATTCTTCCGCCAGTTCCAAAGAGGACATCCCTTTCTTCTTTGTCGATATTTTGAAGGCTATGTGGAAAGCGTAGACAAGCGGGAATTTTATCTTGTCGAACATGCTTCCGCTGGTAACGCTCTCGTCATACTTACAGCGTGTACAACGGCGAGAATAGGGATATCTGTCATTGCAATAATTGGTATGACCGCATTTCTTGCATTTGAAGCCGTCTGCCCACTTTATCGAGGACAAGTACTCAAGGCATGAGGCATCATCGGTAAAACGACTATAAAATTTGATTGATTCCACTCCTTTGAATTTATCGCGTTGTTCCATGCCTGCAAAAGTAGGCAAAATCCATAAAGTTAGTGCGCACTAAACGCCTATACCTATAATTTAATTCCGCCAACAGGTTAACTTCATTAAATCTGTGAGGTTGTGTCAAATGAAGTGCACCCCAAAAGTTAGACAAAAAACTTTTGGGGTGCATTTCAGAATGAGCCCGGTACAATACCGAGCTCACTACTATAGAGATTTAAATAATTAGCGTTTATTTAACGTCCAACTTTCCGGGGGGGGGGCACTTCAATCTTCTTACTTTTTAGCCCACCATAGCGGAGTGAACACATCGTCAGGTCCTCCAAGCAATTGCACGGCCTGTTTGTAACCTTCGGGACTGCTGTTTTCCAAACCCGACGGGAATTTCAAGCGTTGCGGGAAGAACTTCGTCGTCTGCTTCATGTAGTTGGAGGCATTGAGACTGGGCATCGTACGAATGGCCTGCTCTACAGCCGGAGTCTCAAAGAAAGGCAAACCCAATCTGCGCTGATCGTTCCATGCTTCCAAGGGCAACCATGGCATTTGTGCAATGTATTTCTGCGTGATAATCTTTGTCAGATGGTCGTTCAACGCCTTGCCATACAGCGTTTCCGAAGCCACAGGATAGGTAAAGGTATAGGTCGATTCTGCTTTGGTATATCCATTCACCATCTTCATGGTTTTGGTCGCTGCCGGTTCGGCCACGTGTTCCCATTTTACGGAGGTTCCTACATTATTATAGTCCTCCGATGCCAAATAAGCGTCGGCAAAGCCACCCACACCATGATATGCGAAGCTCTCGCGTACACCCTGCTCATAAGCAGCCTTGGCGCCCATAGGAACGCTCCAGCCTTTCAGAGCCGCTTCGGCCAGCAGGAAGTAAGACTCCCAAGAGGCAAAGAAGATACGGGAATTTTCACTCTTACGATATTTCAAGACCAAATGCGGGATAGCCCAAGGCCAATAATACATCTTGTTCAATGAGCCTTTATCGCCCCACTCACCGCAAGCGGCAGTATTCCACGTAAACGTGGCATCCAATTCCACCAATCCGTCGGCATCGTCTTTATCCTTCAGCAGTTTACGTTTCACTACTTTGTGGTTCGAGTTCCATGAAGGATACTTACAATAGTTGGCATCATCAAAATTGCCGGGAATAGAGAAGAGTTTATAAGCACGCGGATCAATTACCTTATGCAGGCCATCGAACCAAAATCCCTTAGCCGGATCGTTCGTTGTCAAAGCATAATGGTTGGTGTACTGCACACCCATGTAATCGGCCGGCTTGATACGAGCCAGCAAATCATTCTTACCGGCAAGCTGTTCGTCTGATGTGATACCTCCCAGACCGACGAGCAGGTTATTCATCGTGGCCGAAAGTGGGAAGTAGTTCCATTCGCGCGTCATGACACCTGTCAGATCATCCCATCCCGGTTGTTCCTTAACCGTGAAGTTATCACCACTCTCGGAGATGTAAGCACCTTTAGCCGCATCCTCAAATTCAGCTTTGGCTTTGGCGGCATCTACTTCGGAAAGGCGCATTGCCAAGCGCATACGCATGGAGTTGGCATACTTCACCCACTTGCCGAAGTCGAATTTATAAGCGCGGTCGCACTCTTTTTCCTTGTCATCGGCTTTTACATCAGTCTTAATCTTACTTGCAGCATCTTTCAGTTCATCCAGCATAAAGTAATAGACTTCTTTGCAAGAATTAAACTTCGGGTTTTTTCCTGCGAAAGCCTCAATGGGCATAGCTCCGAAGCTGTCGGTAAACTCGCTCATCAGATATACCCGCCAGATACGGGCCACTTCTTTCATATTGGGTATCACTTGGGCTTCGTGTGAATTCAGTTCACCTTTCATCTTTTCTTCGGCCAAGTTGATAGCAAGTACAATAGGCGACATCCAACTTGCATAGTGTGAATAATAATTGCTAATCCAGTCGTCGTTGTATTCGCCAACCGGAAGACCTCCGTTTGTATTCGGGTCGACTTGGCGTGCCGCCGTCTGCCAGTTCAGCACAAAGCAACGCTCCGCCACTTCGGGATTCTGCTGAGTTCCGGTAATAGACTTATTGATGGCATACTCAATACGAACCTGTTCGATATTAGCTGCTGTTGGGTTGGTGTTTACTTCTTCAAAATCGGAACATGAAGCCAACGCAAACAGTCCGACGGGAAGCGCATATAATGGATATTTATAGTTTTTCATATTCGCAAATGTATTTAGTTTAGAATCCGAAAGTAACATTAAACAGATAAGTGCGTGAAGTAGGCGAGCTACCATACTCAAATCCTGTGGCATTGGTGCTTGTAGCATAGATAGATTCGGGGTCTATACCGTTCATGTGGCTCTTCAACATCCATACGTTGTTGCAAGAAACGCCCAATTTTAATTGTGTGAAAGGAGTTCTCTTTAATTGTTGCTTGCTGAAAGTATAAGACAATCCTAAATTACGCAAACGGATATTGGTAGCGCTATAAATATTGATTTCGCCCACACCGAGGTTTCCTCCTGCCACAGCATTCCAATATTGTTGTGTAGAGATTTCAGTGGTGTTTTTCTCATATTCTCCCTTTTCGTTCATGAATACACCGTCCACAACCATTTGAGGACGCTCACCATTGACCACTGTGACGTTGGACGTACCTGCCGCCTGCATCGTCTGGTGAGTACCCGAGAAGATATCGCCACCGAAACGAGAATCGATCAGGAAGTTCAACGACCATCCCTTATAATTAAAGGTAGAACTGATACCTAATAAAGCGTCCGGTTGCTGATTTCCAATTTTTTGTTTCTCGGTGGTTGCCGTAGGCAATCCGTTTTGAGTGATCAGCTTACCGTAGTAAGGCGATTTCTCATCAGTGACACGCTTCAGCACGGTTCCCCAGATTTCTCCGTAGTTGCCTCCGGCAGTGGCATATACCTGTAAGTTGTCGTAACCGCCCAAGGGATAAAGAGTGATTTCTTCATCGGCTGTCTTATAGAGTTCGATGATACGGTTTTTATTGGCAGAGAAGTTCACCATCAAATCCCAGCTGAAACCGTTCTTCAACTCTATCGGACGAGCGTTTACCATCAACTCAAAGCCCTTGTTCTCGATGTTTCCGGCATTCACCTTACGTTTTTCATAACCGGAAAGGTTATCCATCGGCAAATTAATCAACTGGCGGGTAGCATTTGATTTATACCATGAGAAATCGAATCCCAAACGATTATTGAAGAAACGTATCTCTGCTCCAAACTCCCACGACTTGATTAACTCCGAACGTACGCTACTGTTATACAATGTCTTATCCTGAGATACAGTCGTTGTATTATCAGGTGCCTGACCGATGGAGTAAGTATTGTAAAGCTGATAAGGCTCGAGAGAGTTACCTACTTCTGCATACGAACCTCTCAGTTTTGCATAGGTAAACCATTCGGGCAACGGCTTGTCCATTTTCTCTAACATTTCCGAGATGACCCATGATGCGGATATTGAAGGATAGAAGAACGAACGATTCTCTTTCGACAAAGTAGAAGACCAATCGTTACGGAATGTTCCGTCTATAAACAGGAAACCATTGTAGTTGATTTGAGCTGTACCATAAAGCGAGTTGATTTTCTTACGGCTGAATTCTTCGCCTACACTAATCGACTTCGTCGCATTATTTACAGTGAACAAATCGGGCACTTTCAGTTCACCCGGGCTTGTGGAAATGGAGCGATGGCGGCGCATCATCAAGTTACCTCCGAACGTAGCGCTTCCACCCCACTTCCCGAACAGATTATCCTTGCGGGCACTGAGCAGGAAACTGTAATTGTTTTCATAGAAACGTTCCTGTTTGATAGAGTAAGTGTTTTTCAATGAACTTCCTGAATATGTCTTGTTCTCATACTCAGTGAAGTACATGTCCGAACCTGCTCTCAACTCGGCGTCCAGCCATGAGGTGAAGCGATATTTCAACGAGCCGCTCAACAAGAAACGATCGCGTACATCACGGTTCAGCTTGTGCGTTTCCATCCAATAAGGATTGATTTGCTGGCTACTGCCGTACCACAACATTTTGTTGTCCGAACGCGTGCCTGCCGAGAAATCGCGAATATCCATCGAGCGAGGTAACAAATACATGGCCAAGAAGTTATTGGAATTGTTCTTACCACTGATAGGACGATTTTGGGCCTCGGCGTTGATATACTGTATCTTGGTATCAAATGTCCAACGGTCATCTTTTCCGAAAGTAGATGTGGCACGTGCCGTCAAGCCGGTACGTTTCAGTTTGGAACTCGGAATCTTGCTACTATCATCCATGCGGGTGAGCGACGTATAGATTGACGTCTTGTTATATTGCTGTGTAAACGAGAACGTCTCCGTCAGATTGATACCGGTATTAAAATAGTTGCCCACGTTGTCGAACGAACTCATACGCACCTTCTGATCGTTCCAGTTTGTGTACTCCTGTCCTTCGATTTTCGGTCCCCAACTGGAGCCGGCGTCTTTGTCGAACGTACCGTTAGAACCTTGCCCGAATGAATTCTGCATCTTGGGCGACATGAAAATGGTTTCGGCCGATACGGTTCCCGAAATCGTGACACCCAATCCTTCGGTCTTGCGTCCGGACTTGGTTGTGATGAGGATAACGCCGTTACCCGCACGCGAACCATAAAGAGCGGCAGCCGAAGCACCTTTCAGCACCGACATGGAAGCAATGTCATCAGAACTGATGTCCGAAATACCGTTACCCATATCCGCCGAAGGATTCCAAAAGTCATTATTTGCCGCTCCAGTGAAGTTCTCCATCGGAATACCGTCTACCACAATAAGCGGCTGGTTCAGGCCTGTCAATGAATTGTTTCCGCGCAATTGGATTTTAGAAGAACTGCCGGGGCCATTTCCCGAACGTATTATCTGCAAACCTGATACTTTTCCGGAAAGAGCGTTAGCCACATTAGTCTCACGAGCCTGCAAGATGTCGGCTCCCTTCACCTCTTGCATGGAGTAACCCAACGCTTTCTTTTCACGCTTGATGCCCAAAGCAGTCACCACCACTTCACCCAGTTGTTGCGAATCTTCTTTCAGTTGCAAACTCAAGCGTTGTTCGCCATTGTATTTCACGCTAAGAGTGGCATAACCGATGTATGACACTTCGATGACATCGCCCACCTTAACACCCGAAAGCGTAAATTCTCCGTTCACATTGGTGATGACTCCGTTCTGCGTACCTTTTACAATAACCGTTGCACCGGCGACCGGACCGAGTTCATCACTCACAAGTCCTTTCACCGTACGTGTCTGCTGAACTACCAATGCTGTATTCGTATCAGCATAACTGATTGAAGGACAAAGAATTACCCCCCCCCATTAAGCAAAGCAAGGAAATGGAGAGCACTTTAGATAATCTCTCTTTAATCATAGCAAAATTAGATTAGTTTAACATAAAGTCACGGATGCAAACATACGACAATATTCGGAGTTTACAAATATCCGATACGCCTCATGTTGTATCTGTAACAAACATACGCAATCGTAAAGGAGTCTTTTTCTTCCTATATATACGCGGAAACGAACAACAAGTTGCAGTGAGGCAGACTCTTTCAGATAGTGTTTCTATGCAGGAGGAAATAAGAACAAATCCCGATACTTGCCCGGAGCCACTTTCATGATTTCACAAAACACGCGGGTAAAATGGAAACGGTTGGAGAAGCCCGTCTTGGCGGCTATCTCCTCGATACTCATTCCGGTATGGGTGATGAGCATACAAGCATAATCTATCCTTTTCTTCTTGACAAACTTCTGTAAAGTGACTCCCGTCTCATTCTTGAACAGACGAGAAAAGGAGTTAGTGGCCATGCAAGCCCTACTCGCCAGTAGTTCGTTGGACAGATTCTCTTCGCAATGGTCTTCAATATAACTGATGGCTTGTGCAATGCGGACATCGCCGGTGTTTGGCTTCCATTGGCTTCCCTCAACGCCCAAAAGTATCTCACAGATAAGTGCCTGAACGTTCAAAAAAGCCCCTATACCGAACGTGGATATTTGCCCACTGCTCAGGAGATAGCGTTGCATATGGTCGATTTTCGCTTCCAGACTTTCCGTCAGGTCGATAGGAAAGACACCCTTCAGCGCATTATCATACGGAAATCCTAACGAGAAATGAACGAACAAATGCCCGATGGCCCCATTTGCCAGCAACTGTTCCCGCTCACTTTCCGCCAAGGCGCCGAGGTTTCCTCCACATAGGCAATTCCCCCGACGGGGAATGCTATTCCCTTCTATGCGCGAGCTGTAATCCGTATTTGGAGCGATGAGATAGACTTTATTCGTTTCCATGCGATAGGTCGTGCCCCGATATTCGATGACACCGCCAACTCCGGTATTATGGTAAATCCGCCAGAAAGGAAACGAAAGCGTACTGTATTCCCAATTCTTCAACCACCAATACCTGCAACAATGTATCTTGATGGAAACACGGGGAAAATACTGCACCGTAGTAGACGGATCACCGGTAAATAATGTCTGCATAGGCCATAGCTATTAAAGTAACCATCTGCAAACATAGTAAAAAAGATTAAACCTGCAAGAAAAGGCCACATGAAAAATACACCACACACTTCCAATTCCCGAAGTCTTGCAGGAAGAAGAAAAATATTTACTTCAAAGAGTAGTAACCGTCCTGTCACAACCGGCTATATAGATGACCCCGGCTGGAAGTATAGATGCAGCACGGTGGAGATATATTTCCAGCACGATAGAGATATATCTCTACCTAAGCCTGCCTACAGGTATCTCTTGCAGGGGATACCTCCGGACAAGCATACGGTATTAATTCTCAACAAGGAAAAGATAATGAAACAAACCACCGAAACAAATACTTTTCTCCGACCGAAGTACGTTAGTTTACTTTCACAACCGCCGCTCCTTGTTTCAGTCCATCGGCCGCAGCCGTCAGTCGTATGCTTCCGGACTGTCCGATTGAAAGCAACAATAGTTTCTTCATCACGAATAGACGTTATTAGAGTTTCACACGCTGTGCTTTTCCGTTGTATTTCACCACTGCACCTTTCGCCTTCAAGTCAAAGGCTTGCACTTTATCTTTGCCCACTTTCACCACATTGAAGATACGTTCTTCCAACATACCGGAATATTCGCCCGTGCGATCGCCGATGGTCAAAGTTCCCTCTGCATCGTTGTAAACTAATGGGATGGCAGCATATTTTCCTTTCTCATAGTTATAATTCACCCCTTCGTCTTCGTAGAGGGTAAATGCCCCGTCTTGCCCTGCATAAACAAAGAGCGTGATTTCCTCTGCCTGCTTCTCGTCGCTGTATTGCATGTCGGGGCCAAAGGGGATGATGGCTCCTGCACGTACATAGAGCGGAATGCGCTCATAAGGGGCAGCCACTGTCAGCTTCCGGCCACCTTCCACGTAGGTTCCGGTGTAGAAGTCATACCATCCGCAACCGGCGGGGAAATACATCTCGCGCGTGCGTGCACCGTATTCATAAACCGGAGCAACCATCAGTGCCGGGCCGAACATGAACTGGTCGCCTACATCGTTGACGCTTGCATCTGCCGTGAAGTCCATCACCAACGGGCGCATGATGGTATAATCGTTGAAATGGGTCATGCCTGCCAATGAATAGATATACGGCATCATGTTATAGCGCAGTTTGGTATAATAAACGATGGAATTATAGCATGGATGCCCTTCGGGAGCAATGTTCCATACTTCGCGAAACGGGTACTGTCCATGCGCACGGAACAAAGGACAGAAAGCACCGAACTGATACCAACGGGCATTCAATTCTCTCCACTCTTTATAGTCCGCATTCTCGCGTCCCGTCCGGTTGAGTTCCTGCTGGCCTGCCACGTAACGATTCTCTACGCAGAATCCACCGATATCCATCGTCCAGTAAGGAATTCCACTGACGGCAAAGTTCAGTCCGGCAGAGATTTGCGCCTTCATGTCTTCCCAACGGGTGGCAATGTCACCGCTCCAAGTGGCGGTGGAGTAGCGTTGCAGCCCGGCAAAGCCCGAACGAGTCAGCAGAAAGACACGCTTGTCCGGCTCGATGCCGCGTTGGCCGTCATAGATAGCTTCGGCATTCATCAAGGCATACGTGTTGAAGAACTTGGCCGAAGGTCCCAGAGCCGTAGGGCCGGAAAGGTCTTTACGATACTGAATATCCGTGCAGTCGCGCACATTCGGTTCGCTGGCATCCATCCACCATGCATCGATTCCGAGAGGATAGTAATGGTCTTGTATCTGTTTCCAGAAGAGCTTACGCGCATCGGCATCGTAAGCATCGTAGAAAGAACCCAGATAGCCCGGACCTACCCAGTCTCTGATACTGTCTTTTACGGCCTGCCGATACATCCAACCTTTCTCGTCGAATTCCTTATAATGCTCAGTCGTCACATAGAACTTGGGCCACACGGAAATCATTACACGGCCGTTCATGGAATGGATAGAGTGCACCATCCCCTTGGGGTCGGGAAAACGTTCAGGGTCGAATTCATGGCTTCCCCACGCATCCTGCTTCCAGTGCAACCAGTCGATGACGATGTTGTCGATGGGAATCCGACGTTTGCGGAATTCCTTCAAGGTAGAGAGCACCTCCTCCTTCGTGTTGTACTTTTCACGACTCTGCCAATAACCCATTGCCCACTTCGGCATAATCGGGCTCTTGCCGGTCAGTGTACGATAGCCGCTGACCACCTCGTCCATATTGTCGCCATATACGAAGTAATAGTTTATCTCGTTCTGCATTTCGCCCCACCAGGAGAGTTTGTTCTGCTCTTCATCGGCCACCGGGCTGAGCACTCTCAATCCGCAGTAAGAGACTTGCCCGTCGGGTTTCCACTCAATCTTTAAAGGAACACGCTTGCCTGCTTCCAGATTCACCGCAAACTTATAGCTGTTGGGATTCCAGGCCGTGCGCCAACGTTCGGGCACTGCCAACTCATTATTGATATATACTTTGGTATAGCCGGCATAATAGAGGATGAAGCGGAATAAGCCGGTTTCCGATGGTTCTATCTCGCCTTCATACGTCACGCCCGCTCCCATAAACGGGAATCCGTCCGGCAGGTTTATCACTTTCTTCAAACGGGCGGCACGATCCAGGTGTTCGAAATAGAGAGAATCCTCACGGCGCACGATGGTCTCCACGCGCTTATCGGCCGGAACGTATGTACCCGTCAAGGCACCTTCCTTGCCATCCTTGTCATACAGCTTGAATACACCGCCCAACTGCGAGTAGTCGCGCGGGTCGCCGAAACGACAAAGGGAATAACTATCCCAAAGCACACCGTAATTCTTATTGGAAACAATAAACGGAACGGAAACTTTGGTGTTGTATTGAAACAGCTCCTCATTTTTCCCCTTGTAGTTGAATTCATCCGCCTGATGCTGCCCCAGGCCATAGTAGGCCTCATCATCGCCTGCCGATTGGAACACTTGCCGAACGGTATATCCTTTGGTACCTTCCACTTCGATCGGGGCAAAGGTTCTTCCGTTGCTGTCTTCCGCCAGAATCAGGTTTCCGGCAGCATCGGTAAAACGCACTTCGCCGGTTTTCTTTGAAACGATGGCACATAATTCGGAGGTCTTCACACAGACTTCATCCGCCTGCTCCTCCACCTTAAACGCTGTTTTATGCTGCCGGGGAATCAGTATGAGACTTGGTTCCTTCGAGAACTCTTTCTCCGGAGTGGCCGATACGCGGATGAGCTTCTCGCCCATCACCTCCAACCTTACCTTACGCACATCCGCAGGCCGTTGTCGGCTTACTTCTATAATCACGCCGTTTTCCGTCTTTTGAAGTCCGCTTCCGGCACATGCGGCAAGCATCCATGCGGCAAGCAAATAAACTGAAGTGTTTTTCAAATTCATACGTTACTGTTCTTTAAAGTGATTTTTCTTCCGGTGCAAAGATAAGAAGCCTCTTCCGGAACACACCTCCCGGATGTTGAGACAAAAGGTATCTTTTGATGCCTTTAAAGATAAAATGTTTCCGGAATGGGTATCTGTTGTTATTTGACCCGATATTAAGAAAAGAAGTGAACGAGATGCCGTCCGAAAGATGATGAGACCTGCCTGAAAACATTCGCCGCCAACGGGAGAAAACTCTATCTTAGCGCTTGCGATGTATATCTTGCGCCTTGCGATATATATCTTAGCGCCTGCGATATACATCGCAAGCGCTAAGATAGAACTCTTCTCCTAATCTCTTCCTGTTTCAGACAAGGCAAAGAGAGGTTTTATCCGCTGATGAAAACTCTTTCTTGTACGGATGAAACCCATATCCGGAACCTTATATCGAATTCCGGTTATTTACCCTCTCTCTCCTGATAGACAGAGGGCAAAACGCCGAACTCGTCCCTGAAGTACTTGCTGAAATATTTAGGATTATTGAAGCCGAGCTGATAGGCAATCTCCGATACATTCCGCTGACTTTCACGAAGCAGTTGCGCTGCTCTCTTCAGGCGGATGATGCGAATGAACTCGATAGGTGTCTTGCCCGTGATCTGCGAAAGCTTTTTATAAAGATGCACCCTGCTCATCCCCAGTTCACGGCTCAACTCTTCGACAGACAAGTCGCTGCGGCCGATGTTGGCTTCCACATACTTGATGGCATCCGCCACCAACTGTTCGTCCAACGAGGTGATAACTATCCGGCTCGGTTCAGGTTCAATCCGTAAACGCTGTCTGCGCTTACCGTACAAGTCAATCAGTTTACGCATGCGCAGTATCAGTACCTCCACATTGAAAGGTTTCGTCACATAATCGTCCGCCCCGATAGTCAGGCTTTCCACTTTATCTTCTACCGCTTGCTTGGCAGTGAGCAATATGACCGGAATATTCTCGGTGCGTTTGTCGGTTTTCACCCAACGGCACAGCTCATTGCCATCCATTTCGGGCATCATCACGTCACTTACAATGATATCCGGCTGCAAATCCGGTATCAGCCGCCATGCCTCCCTTCCGTTCGAAGCGGTCTGTATGCGGAAATAGAGGCTCAGACTATCCTTCATGAAGGCCACCAAGTCATCGCTGTCATCCACAACCAGCACCAAAGGCTGTTCTTTGTCTCCGCCATCGGTCGTATCGTCCATATCATCGGACAATGCTTCGTTTTCTTCGTCCAAGGCTTGCTCTATTTCCGACTCAACAAAGACTTTCTCCGCCTCTTTCTTTCTGCCGGATTCAGAAACAGCCCCTTCCCGACCGACCTGCTTGATAGGGATGGTCACAAGAAATACGCTTCCGGCACCCACATTATCCAATACCTGCACCGTACCTTCATGCAGTGTCACAAAATCGTGCACCAGGCTCAAGCCTATACCACTGCCCGTAGACTGAAGGTTCGGATCAGGATGGTCGACCTGATAGAAGCGCTCGAAGATGTGCTCTTTATCTTCATCCTTTATTCCGGTTCCCGTATCCGATACTTTCAACAGTAACTTATCGGGTTCACCCTTCAACACTTCCATCGAAACATCCACCCGGCCTCCTTCGGGCGTGAACTTGAAGGCATTGGACAGCAGGTTCATCACCACCTTGCCCATTTTATCTTCATCAAACAACATGTTCAAAGACTCCACAGCCGAATAAAAGGTCAGATGTATATTCTTCTTCTCAGAAAGCATCAGGAAAGATGCGCAAATATGCCTTACGAAAGCCACTATATCCCCTTCGGCAGGAGTGAGATGCAGCCCCGCCACTTCACTCTTGCGAAAATCGAGCAATTGGTTCACGAGATTCAACAGCCGAAGCGCATTGCGATGCATCAACGTCAAGCGTCCCAATTGTTTGTCGTCCGACACCTCTTTCATCATGCTTTCCAGCGGAGATATTATCAGTATATATAGTAGAATACTATACTCATTTTAAAATTCTAAAGTATATACCTATAACTACGAAGTGGGAATTGATCTCTTGGGTATGGGCGATATTAATTCTGCTCCCATTTATTATATACATATATGTCAGGTATTATAAACCTCCTAAATTATCAAACCTTAAATTGATTTATGAGTCCAAGTCAAACATTCGTTTAATTCTTGGACGTTTATTCTATGTTTGTTATTGTTTGATAACATGGATTGGTTTTTTTATAATTGTAGGTTGTTTTAAGCATTAATCTCTGGAGGTTCAAGCATCACACCAAAGTTCTGATATTATCCCAAATGTACTAACATCACAATGAAATTCTGTTGTGCAAAGTGGATTTGCTACATTTGAAGGTGATATTGAAAGTGTAATAAAAGCAGGAATTGATATTGTGGTAGTGTAATAGGTTGACCGTCCTTATTATTGTGAACCAATGAGAGCCAGTCCAATCATAAAAAACATGACTTTAGACTGATGTCTTTTCTTGTTGACTACCATATTAGTTATATTAGTTGATATAATGCTTCTTTATTCTTATAATTCTCACATGAATAATTTAACATGAAGTTTTCTTTATATGAAATCATTATGGCCTCATTCAAATTGTCTTCTCTTATCGCAATCGGAAACTATCAGGGATTTGATGTAGATGTGCAGCAAGTTTTCTTCGTGTAGAAAGTGCTCTTTTTTCAAATTGGATATTTTTCCCATAATATAGCAATAAATAAGCAATTAATACATCGCTTTCTGAAATGCAAATTTATTGGCAACGTAGTTTTTATATTCTGTCTATTGTTTGTAAAGCATAAAAATGTATATTTGCAACAGACCCAATTGCTCTATATCAAAACAAATGAAAGAGAATGGAATAGCTGTATAAATACTTACAGCCGATCTTGGGATATTATCGTCAATTCAGAAA
>OQVI01001986.1_pt1 | contig 13595 bp, 9 predicted proteins | sample 1691651 | NCBI WGS metagenome assembly OQVI01 (sample SAMN03418287, study PRJEB22391) | human gut metagenome | biome: human-gut; feature: organic feature; material: feces | host: Homo sapiens | place: Italy | collected 2013-04
CGCACCCTTCGGGAATCGCGCCGCGCAGGTAGGCGATACGACCTTCTCCGTCAAAGAGCGCAGCCGCGTCGCCTATCATACATTCATCGAATTTTTCGGTTTGCGTCTGGCGTCGGCCGACTCCGTGCGGCCCCTGCTCCGCCATCCGCATACCTCGCTGACGCCCCATTCGCTCTATTCGGTACAGGATGCGCCCCTGCGGGCGATCGCGGCCGAGGGCGCCGCGCCGTTGTCGGTCCATTTCATGGAGTCGCCCGCCGAATCCGAGCTTTTCGTCCGCCGCGGCCCGCTTTGGGAGTGGTACCGGAAGGTCGGCTTCACCTGCGACTTCCTGCATTACGGCTCTCCGGCCGAACGGCTCGTCGCAAGCGTACCCCGCGACCGCCGCGTGATACTGGTGCATAACTGCTGCGTTACGCAGCGCGACATCGACCTCGTCATGAACCATTTCACGGCTCCCGTCCGGTGGTGTCTCTGCCCCCGCTCCAACCGCTATATTTCGCGTCTCGAACCGCCCGTCGAACTGCTGCGCCGCAACCGGCTCGACATCTGTCTGGGCACCGACTCGCTGGCCTCGAACGACCGGCTGTCGGTATTCGAAGAGATGCGCATGTTCCCGGAGGTGCCGCTGCCCGAACTGCTTTCGTGGGCTGCCGAAGGCGGTGCGCTGGCATTGGATATGGATGACGAGCTGGGCGAAGTAGCGCCCGGCCGCCGCTGCGGACTGACGGTCATTTCGGGACTCGACTACGATACGATGCGTCTGACCCCGGCGTCCCGGATACGGAGAATCCTGTAATATAAAATAAGGAGGAGGCCCGCAAAGACCTCCTCCTTTCGTTTCGGACGTTTCCCCTCCTATTTGTTCAACGCATTGCAGATGCGTTCGTTGATCCTGCGGATGCGCTCCGGCTCGACCTTCATCACCTTGCGGTCGTAGGTCATCAGGCCGTTCACCTCCACCTCGACGTCGGTCGTCTGCGTGTAGACCGCCGCTGCGAATCCGCGCCCGATCAGCTTGTAGAGCATGTCGGCGTATTTCTCGTATTCGTCCGTCACCTCCTTGGGCGAGTTCAGGCGGACATAGCCCCAGTTGCGGTCGGGTTCCCAAAGGTGCTCTTTCATCACCAGCCCGATGCCGCCGTATTCGCCCAGCACCGTCGCGCGGTTGGTGTCGAGCAGCGTCATGCGCGGGTGCGGATAGTGGTGCGTGTCGAGGATGTCGCCCGTCAGGTAGTGGTTGCCGCCGCTGGCGGGATTGACCAGACGCGAAGGGTCGTAAGCCTTGGTCCATTCGGCGATTTCGGGAGCCTTGAACTGTCCCCACGCCTCGTTGAAGGGCACCCATACGCCGATCGAGGGAACCGAGTAGAGGCAGTCGATGATCTCTTTCCACTCTTTGCGGAAGTTGGCTTCCGACTCTGCCGAGCGGTGTTTCTCCGCGCCGTTGAAGTAGTTGTGCATCTGCCACTGGGGACCTTGGTCGCCGTTGGGCATATCCTGCCATACGATCATGCCCAGCTTGTCGCAATGGTAGTACCAGCGCGCCGGTTCGACCTTCACGTGCTTGCGGATCATATTGTAACCCAGCTCCTTGGTCTTTACGACGTCGAACGCCAGCGCTTCGTCCGACGGGGCGGTATAGAGTCCGTCGGGCCACCAGCCCTGATCCAGCGGACCGAACTGGAACAGCGGTTCGTTGTTCAGCTCCAGACGTACGATGTCGTTTTCGTCGCGGCCGATCGAGAATTTGCGCATCGCCGTGTAGCTCTGCACCTCGTCCACCTTCCTGCCGTTGCGCACCAGCGCCACTTCCATATCGTAGAGGAACGGCGATGCGGGACTCCACAACTTAGGCTCCGCCACGTTCAGCTCCACGGGCGCACCGCTGAGCGCACGGCCCTCGGCTACCTTCGTGCCGTTGTCGTAAAGACGCACTTCGATCACGTCGCCCGGCTGCGCGCCGCAGGCGGCCGTCTCCACGCGAAACAGTTTGCGGTCGAGGTCGGGCGTGGTTCGGATGTTCCTGATGTACTGCTGCGGCACGGCTTCGAGCCATACCGTCTGCCAGATGCCGCTCACGGGGGTGTACCAGATGCCTTCGGGACGGTTTACCTGCTTGCCGCGGGGCTGGCAGCCCGCGTCGGTGGGGTCCCATACGCGTACCTTCAGCTCGTTGTCGCCCTTCTTGAGCGCCGCCGTGATGTCGAATTCGAACGGCGTGAAGCCGCCGGTGTGCGTTCCCACGCAGACGCCGTTCACCCAAACGTCGGCTTTCCAGTCCACTGCGCCGAAGTGCAGCAGCACGCGTTTGCCGTTCCATTTCGGGGAGATCGTGAAGGTGCGGTTGTACCAGAGTTCGTTCCGGTCGCCCAGACGCTTGCCGACCCCTGAGAGGCTCGACTCCACGGCGAACGGCACCAGAATCTGCCCGTCGTATTTTTCGGGCGTCTCTCCCATCGGGAGAATCGCGTAATTCCAGAGCCCGTTGAGGTTCTGCCAGCCGTCCTGCACCTGCGTGCGCGTCATCTGCGGACGCGGGTATTCGGGCAGTACGTTCTGCGGGTCGAGTTTTTCGCCCCACTCGGTGCCGATGCGGTCGCCTGCGGGCTGCCACTGGGCCGCGCCTGCCAGAGTTGTCAGCAGGGCCGCGGCGGTCAGGAGAATGTTTTTCTTCATGTTTCGGTTATTATCAGGTTAATATATCGTTTCAAACAGTACAAATTTAAGTCATCTTGCCGGGAAAACAGTCCGCATCCATGCACAAAAAGTATGTTTGACACGCCCTGACGCCTGCGAAAACGTATTTTTCCGTACTTTCAGCCCCTGCGGCCGGATGTGCCGGCCGGGGATGCGGCATTTTTGGACAAACGATAAAAAGCCCTATCTTTGTAAACGTCTAACCGGAACCGAAGTGGAAGATTCGACATTGATAGCAAGGGTGAAAGCCGGCGACCGCGGCGCTTTCAACGAACTTTACGGCATCTACTGGGCGTCGCTCGTCAATTATGCCGGTCTGTTCGTCGGGGACGACGGGGCGGAGGATGTCGTGCAGGACGTCTTCGTGCGCGTGTGGCTCCGCCGCGACAACCTGCGCGACGACGGCACGCTGCAGGGCTACCTGCTCCGCTCGGTCTACCACGCTTCGCTCAACGCCCTCAAGAAGGGCGCCAACGCCACGGCCTACCGGTCGTGGGTGGCGCAGCAGATCGAACAGAGCTGTTACGCCCATTACGATCCCGACGACAGCGAGGTGATCCGCAAACTCTACTCGCAGGAGATCGCCGGCCAAATCGATGCGGCGGTCGAGTCGTTGTCGCCCAAGTGCCGCGAGGTGTTCCGCATGAGCCATATCGAAGGACTTTCGAACCGTGAGATCAGCGAACGGCTGGGCATTACGCTTTCGACCGTCGAAAACCATATCTACAATGCCCTGAAGCAGCTCCGACAAAAATTAAGTCACTATAAGATGCTGATTCTCTTGACAATGTATATTCTTGGCAGATAATTTTTCATTTTTGCATAGGTGATTTGCCCCGGCGAGGTGTATTTAGGGTAGAAACCCAATATTCCGAACCGTGAAACAAGACGACACGACCGCCCGTTTCGACGAGCAACTGCTCACCGCCTACTTCTCCGGCACTGCGACTGCTGAGGAGGAGCAGGCGTTGCTGGCGTGGATTCGCAGCAGCGACGACAACCGCCGTACCTTTGCCGAGCTGCGCGCCGTCTGGCAGCGCGGCCGCATGCAGCGTCCCGATACGCAGCTGCAGGCCCGTTTCGTGCGTTCGCTCAACAGCCTCAACCGGCGGATCGACGCTCTCGGCGCCGACGCTCCGCTCCGCAGGAGCCGTCGTATTCCGCTGCGCCGCTTTGCAGCGGCGGCAATCGTCGCCGTGGCGCTCGCCGCGGCTTTCATGACCTACCGGGTCGCCACCGCACCTTTCGTCCATCGTTTCCACAACGCCGATACCGTGGCCATGCACGTGGCCATGCCCGACGGCACCGACGTCTGGCTCAGCCCCGGTACGACGCTCTCCTACGACGATACGTTCCGCATCGACGGCCGCAATGTCGAACTCGACGGCGAGGCCTATTTCGACGTCACGCACGATGCCGGACAACCCTTCGTCGTCACCGCGCCCGCATTCCGGGTCCACGTGCTCGGCACGGTCTTCAACGTCCGCTCCTTCAGCGGCGAACCGGTCGCCGAAGCCACGCTGGCCGAAGGCTCCGTGGCCCTGCAGCACGCCGGCGGCCGCAACCTGATCTGCCTGCATCCCGGCCAGCAGGCCGTCTATGACGCCGAGGCCGAGCTGCTCGAAGTCGACGAAGTGCCCGTGGGCGACCTGCTGCTGATCCGTTACGGGGTCGTCACCCTCGACAATGCCACGCTGCCCGAAATCGTCGCGCGCATCGAACGGACCTACGGCGTAAGCCTGCGCATCGGGGCGCAGCAGATACCCGGCGAACGCTACAATTTCAGTTTCCAGAAGGACGCTTCGGTCGAAGACGTCGTGGAGCTGCTGCAGTTCGTGTCGGGCTGTCGTTTCGAAATAATTCAGCTGAATCGATAAATAGTAACCCAACCCCAAATCCGCTCAGCCTATGGAACAAGAGTCTTTTGCTATCCTTTAGTCCGAACCCGCCGTTCGGACCGGCCTTAAAACAAACTTCTTCCTTTATTCTAATCTGAAACATAATGAAAAAATCGATTACTTCACTCCTGAAAGGGTGGTGTGCGGCTCTGTTATGCGCCGGCCTGACGCTCCCGTCGTTCGCGGCGGCCGATGCCGACGCCGCTTTCGCCGCGCAGCGCCACGATCTGAAACTGTCGCTGCGCAACGCTCCCCTGCGCGAGGTGGTGACGGCTTTCACCCAACAGACGGGCGTGGTCTTTTCCTATGAAACTTCGCTCGGCGAACGGACCCTGCCCCATGTGGACGTCGCGCTGAACGGCTCGACGCTCGACGAGATGCTGGCTTCGGTATTCGCCGGCACCGGCATTTCCTATAAGATCAAGGACAAGGTGGTTGCTCTGTCCGCGCCTCCGCAGTCCGATGCGCCGGCTGCGCGCAGCGCCGCGCAGCAGCGGAAGCAGACCGTCGCCGGCCGTGTGACCGACGAGCAGGGCGAACCGCTGGCCGGCGTGAGCGTGCTGGTGAAAAACACCCTTACGGGCACCTCCACCGATGCCGATGGCCGCTACTCGCTCTCCGTTTCCGGAAGCGGCGCCGTGCTGGTCTTCATGTACTTGGGATTCCAGACCCTCGAAGAGGAGGTCGGCGCCCGGAGTACGCTCGACGTGACGCTGCGCGAGAACAAGCAGATCCTCGAAGAGGTGGTCGTCGTGGGCTACGGTTCGGTCAAGCGCCGCGACCTGATCGGCGCCGTGGATCAGGTGGACAGCAGGCAGTTCGCCGAACGCTCCAATCCGAGCGTCTCGCGTTCGCTGCAGGGCGCCATCCCCAACCTCAATATCTCGATGCGCGACGGCAAGCCTTCGCGCGCGGCGACCATCGACATTCGCGGTACCGGCTCGATCGGTTCGGGCGGCGGAGCGCTGGTGCTGATCGACGGTGTCGAGGGCGACCTCGAAACGGTCAATCCGCAGGACATCGCCAGCGTATCGGTGCTCAAGGACGCATCGTCGGCCGCCATTTACGGCGCCCGCGGCGCTTTCGGCGTGATTCTCGTGACTACCAAGTCGGCTTCCGAAGGCGAGGTGAACGTCACCTACAGCGGCAGTTTCTCAATCCACTCGCGCACCGTCAAGCCCAACCTCGTGACCGACGGTTACGAGTGGACGACGGGTTATATCAACGCATGGAACGGCTACTACAACGGTTCGAAGGAGCTCAATTCGACGATCAACAACATCGTGCCCTATTCCGATTCGTGGTACCGGGAACTCGCCCGCCGCAGTACGGATCCCTCGCTCGAACGCGTGCGCATCAACGACAACGGCAAATACGAATATTTCGGCAATACCGACTGGACCAAAGCCTTCTACAAGGACGTGAACTATTCGCACGAGCACAACCTGAGCATTTCGGGCGGCGGCAAAAACGCCGATTATTACGTTTCGGGCCGCTTTTACGATCAGGACGGCATCTACCGCGTCGGCGACGAACGCTACAAGCAGTATAACGTGCGGGCCAAAGGCAGCGTGCGCATCCGCCCGTGGCTGCGTCTGAACAACAACATGGACTTCACGGTCGTGGACTACCACCAGCCGATGCTCTACTACAGCAACCAGCTCGTGCCGCGCATGGTCGAACACTCCGGCCAGCCCGTCAGCCTGATTACCAATCCCGACGGCACGTGGACCTATGCCGCCGTGCTGAACGGTTACGCCGGGTTCGCCGAAGGGACGAGCTACCAGCAGGAGGATAAATTCACGCTCAAGGACAAGCTCGGCGTCGAGATCGACCTCGTGAAAGACGTGCTCAAGGTCTCCGGCGACCTGTCTTACCTCTTTTCGCGCAACACGCGCGAACGCGTGACCAACATGTACACCGGCTATACCGGACCCGAATCGACCATCACGGTCAATGAAAGTCAGGGCAGCACGCTCCAGAACGTCCGTTACGACATGAACTATGTTTCGAGCAACATCTATGCGGAATACACCCCCAAACTGGGCGACGACCACTCGCTCAAACTTTTGGGCGGCTGGAATCTCGAAAAGAAGAAATACCGCACCCTGACCGTCAAGCGCGAGGGGCTGACCGTTCCTTCGAAGCCCAGTTTCGGGCTGATGGACGGCGTGACGAGCGACCCCACGGTCGGCGGTTACGACTGGAGCTACGTCGGAGCCTTCTTCCGCGCCAATTACGGCTACAAGGGGCGCTACCTCGCCGAGTTCAGCTGCCGCTACGACGGCTCGTCGAAATTCCCCCAGAATTCGAAGTGGGGCTTCTTCCCCTCGGCTTCGGTGGGCTGGCGGCTCTCCGAAGAGAAGTTCATGGGGTGGTCCGAGGGCTGGCTCGACAACTTCAAGATCCGCCTTTCCGCCGGTTCGATGGGCAACGGCAACATCGACCCCTACAAGTATATCGACTACATGACCCTCAAGTCCTCGACCGTGGTCATCGGCAATGCGCTGGGAACCTACACCGTCGCTCCGGGCGCCATTCCGCTCTCGCTCACGTGGGAGACCTCGACCACGTACGACGTCGGCGCCGATCTGGACCTCTTCAAGAACCGCCTGACGATGGGCTTCGACTGGTACCGCCGCTATACGACCGATATGTACACCGTCGGCGTGAGCCTGCCCGCCGTGTACGGCACGGCGGCCCCCAAGGGCAACAACGCCTCGCTGAAGACCAATGGCTGGGAGCTCTCCGTAGGCTGGCGCGACAGCTTCAGACTGGCCGGCAAGGAGTTCCGCTACGGCGTCAAGGCGATGGTCTGGGATTCGCGTACGTGGGTGACCAAATACATCAACCCCACGGGCAACCTCGACGACTATTACGAAGGCATGGAGCTGGGCGAAATCTGGGGTTACCGTGTCGAAGGGCTTTTCCGCGATCAGGACGACATCGACTCCCACGCCACGCAGTCCTTCCTGCAATCCTCCGACAAGGTGACGCGCCCCGGTCAGGTCAAGTTCGCCGACCTGAACGAGGACGGCAAGATCGATCAGGGCGCCAAGACGCTCTCCGACCACGGCGACCTGACCGTCATCGGCAACACCTCGGCCCGCTACCATTACGGCATCAATGTCAATCTGAACTGGAACGGCATCGGCATTTCGACCTTCTGGCAGGGCGTCGCCAAGAAGAACTGGTATCCGCGCTACGATTCGGGTTACTTCTGGGGGCAGTACAACCGTCCGTTCGGCTACATGCTCAAGGCCCATACGGGCAGCAACGTCTACAGCGAGGAGCTGGACAACTGGGACACGGCCTACTGGCCCCGCTATTCGGCTTACCAGACCAACGAAAGCTCGGTTAACCGCGTGCTGACCACGCCCAACGACCGCTACATGCAGGACGTGTCGTACATCCGCCTGAAAAACCTGACCGTCGATTACACCTTCCCGGCCCATATCTGCCGCAAGATGCGGATCAAGGGGCTGAAGGTCTATGTTTCGGGCGAGAACCTCTGGACCTCCTCGCCGATGTTCAAATACTGCGACAACTACGACCCCGAAGTCATCAACGCGGGCGACTCCGACTTCCGTACGGCCGAGGGCGACGGTTACAGCTATCCGATGCTGCGCACCGTGACGCTGGGTCTCAACCTCACGTTCTAATTCTCAAACCATGCAAACGATGAAAAAGCTGTTTCTGATTCTGTCGGTCGCCGCGGGGCTTGTCTCCTGCGAGGATTTCCTGACCGCCGGAGACCCCAATAAGATCGACGCTCCCTCCTATTTCCGCAACGAGAGCGATCTGGAGGCCTATGCCAACGGATTTCTGCAAACCATGATCCCGACCGCCATTTCCGTGGCCACGGGCGACGCCCGCGCCGACTACATGGCTTGGCGCGGTGAGTGGCAGTACCTCACCGACAACTTCGACGCCGACGACCAGTCGGGCTGGTCTACGGGCAGTTGGGAGGACCTGCGCAACATCAACTACTTCCTCGGCAACTTCCGCCGGGCTGCGGCCGGCGAGGCGATTCTCGACCATTACGAAGGCGTCGCACGCTTTTGGCGCGCCTATTTCTACATGAACAAGGTCAAGACCTTCGGGGCCGTGCCGTGGTATGACAGGGAGATCGACGCCAACGACCGCGAGGCGCTCTACAAGCCGCGCGATTCGCGGGAATACGTCATGCGCAAGGTGCTCGAAGACCTCGATTTCGCCTCGACGCACTGCATCACCAACGCCAAGCTCGAAGTCAATTCGGTGCGCATCACCCGCAACGTGGCGCTGGCCTTCAAGGCCCGTTGCTGTCTCTACGAGGGCACTTTCCGCAAATACCACGCGAACGATCCCTCGACCGGCAAGCCGTGGACGGCCGACGAGTCGGAGATGTACCTCCGGGCCTGCGCCGACGCCTGCGAAACGCTGATGGGCGAGGGCAAATATGCGCTGGTTTCCGATCCGGCCAAGGTCGCCACGCAATACCGGAGTCTGTTCACCAGCGAGAGCGTCGCCTCCGGCGAGGTCATCTGGGCGCGCGCCTACGACGCTTCGCTCAACGCCACGCATATCCTCAATACCTATTTCGTGAATATGCAGTACGGCAGCTACTCGCTCACGCGCCAGTTCGTCAATACCTACCTCAACCGGGACGGCAGCCGTTTCACCGACAAGGCGGGGTATGAGAAAACCCTTTTTGCCGACGAGTTCGAAAACCGCGACTACCGCCTGATGCAGAGCATCCGCTATCCGGGCTATACGCGCAGGAACAACAACGTCAATACGCCCTACGCCCCCGATTTCGGCTACTGCGTGACGGGCTACCAGCCCATCAAGTGGGTCATCGACGACACTTCGATGGACAGCAATACGGCTCCCTGCGCCACCTGCATTCCGATCCTGCGCTATGCCGAGGTGCTGCTCAACTACGCCGAGGCCAAGGCCGAACTGGGCGAATTCAGCGAGACGGTCTGGAACGCCACGATCAAACTCCTGCGCGAACGCGCCGGGGTGGACGGCGCGATGCCTTCGGCCTACGATCCCTACATGGCCGAATACTTCCTCAACACCACGACCGACATGGCCATCTTGGAGATCCGCCGCGAACGCGGAATCGAACTGCTGCTCGAAAACTGCCGTTGGGACGACGACATGCGCTGGGGTATGGGACGGCTGCTGGAACGCCCGTGGTACGGGGTCTATGTAGGCGAGCTGGGCAAGGTCTACGACATGGACGGCGACGGTTCGGGCGACGTCTGCTTCGTGCGTGAAAATCCCCCGGTGACGGAGCCGGGCGTGACCTACCGGGTGCTGGGCGGCGACTATGCGCTTACCGACGGCGACAGCGGCTATATCGAGTGCTACATCCGCATGAACCGCAAGTGGGACGACAAGAAGTACGTGCGGCCGATCCCGACCACGGCCCTCAACGACAATCCCGCGCTGGGCCAGAATCCGGGCTGGAAGAAATAAACGATTGCGAACCTGAAAAATGAAAATCATGAAACGAATATATCAGTTTTTGCTGCTGGCCGCCGGGTGCGCGGCGCTGACGACGGCGTGCAGCGACGACGATGACAGCTATCTGGTCCGCGAGACGGATTCGATCCGCTTCGCCAGCTGTCTGGCCTCGTCCAAGCAGATCACGCTCCGCTGCAACGGCAGCTGGCGAACCGTGATTCCCGAAGACGCCGGATGGCTTTCGACCTCTCCCTCCGAAGGCGTCGGCAGCGGCGCGTTCGAGTGGATCGCCGTTTCGGCCACGCACAACCGTTCCGCCGAGCGCACCGCGACCATCTACCTCGAAAGCGGCGGCAGGCAATATCCGATCACGGTCACGCAGGCCGACGGCGCCGTCGTTTACGGCGCGCCCTATGTCGAAGGCAACCTCATCGAGCAGGAGCCGTCCAAAGCGCGCCTCTGCTTCACCTACGCCAATGCCTATGGCGACGAAACGATCGACGTGAGCTGCGCCCTGGGCGGCGATTCGCAGGGCCTTTCGGTGGCCGGCGCTTCGGTGTCGCTCGTCAACGGCGGCGATACGGTGGCGCTCGACATTGCGGGAACGCCGACCGTGCCGGGCTATGCGGCCTTCGCCGTGTCGGTGGACGGCGTGCAGATCGGTACGGCCCGCGCCAAGGTGTACGCCATGAGCGAAATGCCGATCGAGGGGCTTCCCGTGACGTGGGAGTTCTGTCCCGTCAAGGGCAGTACCGAGGACGTCAATGCCCTGAAAGCCCGGCAGCCCGACTGGGTAACCGCGTCGCACAGTCTGGTTTCGGAGGACGGCCGCGCCTACATCACGGTCGTCGAAGCCGATGCCAAGACGGCTTCGGCGGTCAACAGCTGGGGCTACAACGACGGGCACGCCTATCTCAAGGGGCTCTATACCGGCGATTACTGGCTGCAGAAGATTCCGGTGAAATACCTTGTCTCCGGCACGAAGATCAACTGTACGGGCAGCATCGGCGGTTCGGGTTCTTCGGCGGGGTTCTTCCTGATCGAGTATTCGGCCGACGGGCAGACTTGGCGGCAGGCCGGCGGCGCGAAGAGCGGAACCTTCAACAATACCGAGGTGACCTACCATGTCCGCGCCTACGACAGTCCGCTTTTCGAAGGCGAGAATACGGGTTATTTCTCGTACGATTTCCCCGTCGATCTTACGATCAATTCGGGTACGCTCTGGATACGCTACCGGGTTTCGGCCAACGTGCGCATCACGGCGAACAATACGATCACTACGGGCGGAGGCGGTTCGACGCGCCTGAAGGGCACCTTCTCGGTGTCGGTCGTCGATGAGAACATGAATTGATGAAAACAACGAACAGTATGAAAAAATACCTCACTCTGCTGTTGCTGGCCGTCGTTTCGGCCGCAGCGGGCGCCGGATGCTCCTCGGACGACAGGCCGGTGCAGATCACGTCGCTCAAACTCAACGAGAAGGATCTGGAACTTACCGTCGGGCAGTCGTTCCAACTGGTCGCCGCGACCCGTCCCGCCGACGCCGGAGTCACGCTCAAGTGGAGCTCTTCCGACCAGACGGTCGCCACGGTCGATCAAACCGGACTGGTGACGCTCCGCGCCTTCGGCACGGCCGTCATTACGGCCCGCTACCGCAGCTACTCGGCCCGCTGTACGGTCGCCACGTTGCAGGAGCCGCCGCTCGACCCTTCGGCTGCGCTCGCGGCCCCGCTCTCCGACGGGATTATCTACAGCAAGAACGTACTGCTGTACGCTCCTCGGCGCATCATGCAGGGCTTCGACCTGACCGAAAGCGGCAGCATCTATTATTCGCAGGTCGGCTCCGACGGCGCGACGCTCAACATCTGCCGCGCCGCGGGTCCGGGGCTGAACGCGCAGACCGACTACATGATCCTCAAATACTTCGGCCACGGCACGCAGATCGTCGCCGAGGAGGCTTCCGACGGCAAGACCTACATCTGGCTCAACAGCAACGCCTCGGTGGACAAAAGCGGCGAATACGGCGACAACTGGTCCGTGTCGCGGGTCGAATTCGTTCCGGGCGCGACCTCCGACGCCGGCTATGCGGGAGAGACCTTTTTCCTCAACAAGGACGGACAGTACGACCAGCAGGTCTCGATCGACTTCGGGGCGCGCCGCCTGCTAGACCGTGACATAGGCTTTCGATTCGAACGAATCGGCGCCCGTCTCGACGGCGTTGCCTTCGTAGAAGTAGACGTAGTTGCCCGCCACTTCGTGTCCCTGATGCGAATAGGAGTAGACGTCGTGCTCCTTGTCTGTACCTGAGGAGAACGAGAAATTGCCCAGTACGCGGCAGTCGTTCAAATCGTGTCCCATGATCTTGCGTTCGACGGTCTGCTTCTCGCCGTCGCCCGTACCTCCGCCTACGGTGACCGATACGGTCATCTCCTTGAGTGGAAGGGCCAGCACTTCGTCGAGGTCGAAAATCCAGAAATGGCGCACGCCCGATTTACGCGAACCCACCAGCAATCGGCGTGCATCGAAATCGACGGCCACCTGTTGATCGTACTGCTGTTCCTTGTTCAGAAAGAAGGTATCGCCGGCATAGCCGTCTGCTTCGTTCGTTCCGGGTACAAACTCCACGCGCGAGAACGACCAGTTGTTGCCGTATTCGCCGCTGTCGTCGACCGAGGCATTGCTGTTGAGCCAAATGTAAGTCTTTCCGTCTGAGGCTTTCTCGGCGACGATCTGCGTGCCGTGGCCGAAATGTTTGAGGATCATCACTTCGTCCTGGGCGTTCTGGTTGGGGCCTGCTGCCCGACAGATATTGAGCGTGTAGGCGTTGCTGCCGACCTGTGAGTAGTAGATCTCGCCGTTCGGGAGGATGTCGAAACCCTGTAAAATGCGGCGGGGTGCATACAGCAGGACGTTCTTGCTGTGAACGATGTCCGATGAGAGCGGAGCCGCGAGAGCCTGCGAAGGATCCCAAACTTGTTCTGCGTTCAGCGTTACGGAACATTTGGCCGAGTAACTGCCGTAGCGTGCCGTGACGAGGGCGGCGCCGTAACCTGTGCCTGTGACGAGTCCTCGTTCGTCGACCGCCGCCACCGCCTCGTTGGAACTGCTCCATTTGATTGGTACGCCGGCGTCGGCAGGTCGGGTCGTGGCTTCCAGTTGAAAGGTTTCGCCGGGTTGGAGTGTAAGTTCCGTGCGATTGAGTTTGAGCGAGGTAATTTGTGCCGGACTATCGTCCGTACAACCGATGTTCGACGCCGTCGTCGTTAATAGGAGCAGCGTCGCAATGATCTGTTTTTTCATGCTATTCGTTGTTTTTCGATTACTCGACTACGGAAACCGACCATGTCTTTGCCAGACGGTTCGAACCTCCTCCGCCCGTCGTGATGGTGTTGTTCTGTGTGATACGGATGTTGGCCGAGACCCGCAACCGGTAACGGTTCATGTTGATGGTTTTGGGAGTGCTTCCAGTAATCATTGAGATTTCTTTTATCTGTCCATCCTGTCTCTACATACTTTTCCGCTCTGCGATCTCCGCCATCT
>OQVI01002007.1_pt1 | contig 13475 bp, 10 predicted proteins | sample 1691651 | NCBI WGS metagenome assembly OQVI01 (sample SAMN03418287, study PRJEB22391) | human gut metagenome | biome: human-gut; feature: organic feature; material: feces | host: Homo sapiens | place: Italy | collected 2013-04
CCGGAAAGTGAACGGGTATGCTCCGGAATATGTAAATGGGAACATATATTTACTAAAGAAATGGTAATAGTAGTGTTTACTTTCTTGTTTGTAGATATGTTTGATACAATCGGTACACTGGTGGGAGTAACTACTAAGGCTGGTATGGTGACAAAAGAAGGAAAGATTCCTCACTTGAAACAAGCATTTTTGGTAGATGCTGTCGGTACAACGGTAGGTGCTATGTTGGGAACCAGTACAATTACTACTTTTGTGGAAAGTGCTTCAGGAGTAGGTGAGGGTGGACGTAGCGGTCTGACAGCTTTTGTTACAGCTGTTTGTTTCTTGCTTGCTTTGTTCCTTGCTCCTTTCTTCTTGGCTGTTCCGGGGGCTGCTACTGCTCCGGTACTGATTCTGGTAGGATTGATGATGATGTCTTCTATCAAGAAAGTTGATCTTACTGAGTATTCAGAGGCTATACCTGCATTTATATGTATTATCTTTATGCCTTTGGCTTATAGTATTTCTGATGGTATTGTTTTGGGAATGATAAGCTATGTGCTGATAAATTTATTGTGCGGAAATTATAAGAAACTAACTCCGGCTATGTATATTTTGTCGGTTATCTTTGTCTTTAAGTTCTTTATGTAGAATCTAGTTTCTCTCTGTTTTAAGGGAGAGGTAGCTTTGATAGATTAATATAAAAAGCATGTGAAATAAAAGTCTTCGGGCTTTGTTTCACATGCTTTTTTGATATGAAATGCAAAATTGTCTATTAACTTTCCATCATTACTTCTAAGGCAAACTTACCTCGGATACACTCAGTGAAACACTAGCTCTGTGTCTCGAACGGGTGTAATTTAATGGTATTATTGTTATTTGTTTTCGATAAACATATTGAATAAGCTGATTCTAAGTATTATTTTTATGGATAAGCTCCCTTATTAAAGTTGTTGTTTAATTTTATGTTTATCAATAAGTTATTGATGATTTGAAAAGTATTATCAGACAACATGTATTATTTTATGTTACTAGTCCCGATTCGGTCGGAGATGGATTTGAAAGAATTGTACCGAATCGGGACTATTTTTCTATTTTAAATGTGCAGTTCACCAGGAATAAATGTTTGCTTTATGCCAGATGTTGTTCAATGTATTGCATGATTTCCTGTGTTGAGTCAGGATGAAACCAGGCTATTTCTGTATCACGCTTAAACCATGTTACCTGTTTACGTGAATAGATGCGTGAGTTCTGTTTTATTTTTTCGATAGCGAAAGGTAACTCCCACTCTCCGTCGAAATATTTAAATAATTCTTTATATCCTACGGTATTCAGTGAATTCAGGTTGCGGTACGGATATACTTTTCGTGCTTCTTCCAGTAATCCTTCTTCCATCATCATGTCTACTCGACGGTTAATACGATCGTATAGTTCTTCCCTGTCGCGTTTTAATCCGATTTTTAATATGTTGAAAGGACGCTCCTTACATGTACGTGTACGGAAAGATGTATATGTTTTTCCTGTCATATAGCATATTTCAAGTGCATGTATTACGCGTTTGGGATTCTTCAAGTCAACAATATTGTAATATTCAGGATCAAGAAGCTTTAACTCTGCACATAAACGTTCCAATCCCTCCTGTTCGTAACGTTCCAGCATTAACTGACGTGTATCATTGTCTACGGTAGGAATGTCGTCAATACCTTTGCATACGGCATCGACATACATCATTGATCCTCCTGTAAGTACTACTACGCTTTTTTCTTGGAATAATTCATTAAGCTTTTTCAGTACTTCACTTTCGTATTGTGCCGCACTATAGTAATCTGTCAGTTGCAGAGTTCCTACAAAATAATGTGGAACACGTGCTAACTGGTCGGGGGTAGGGGCTGCCGTCCCTATTTTCAGGTCGGCATAAAGCTGTCGTGAATCAGCTGAAATAATAGAGGTATGATATGCTTCGGCAATAGATAGACTTAAATCTGTTTTACCTATACCTGTAGGACCTGTCAGTACAATGAGTGTTGGTTTATTCATATATTCTTTTAAAGCAACTAAAAAAGGAGGAATAATCTCGTATCCGTTATTTGTCTTTCGAGATTTTCCTCCTTTTCGCGTAGATGAAAATAACAATTACAATATCTGTTAATTAATATTTGTCTTCATCGTAAGGATTGCTTCCTCCTTCCATATCAAAGCCTTCCGGATCGAAGTCTTCCATATCGAAATCTTGGTCACCATAGAAGTTCTCATCTAAATCGAGAGCAGTGTTTGTATTCATTTGCTCATCAAAATCAATGGTTTGTTTAGGTGGATTTCCTTCTTTGTGTGAGCAAGTTGCATGTTGTAAATCCTTTCCTGTAATAATTTCGGAAAGCTCTATAAAGAAAACACGTTCAGCAAGCGGATCGAATACATAAAGTAATTTCTGTTTTTCGTCTTCCAACAGTTCACTTAATGGAGTTTCCTTCATAACGAAAGTATCTTCTTCAGAGCTTCCGTTACCCATATCTTCTAAAGTAATTTCAATTTCTTTTTCCCAGTCATCATCGCAGATGAAAAAAGAAGTCATCTGATCATCTTTATAACCGGTACATTTTAATATAGCTTCGTGTAAATCGTAAAAAGAAGCTTCTGAGTCGATTTTTATCTCTCTCAAGAAATCATCGACTTCATCGGATATGATTCTGAATTTATATACCATTGTTCTTTACTGTTTAATATTCGTTGATGTTGTAAAGATATAAAATTTTCTTTATCGGATAATTCCTCTTTCCGAATTTTCAATAAAAGAAACGATATATTCAATTTCCGGAGTCATAGTAATCTCTTCACGAATTTGCTGCAAAGCATCACTAACATTTTTTCCGCTGTTGTAAATAATGCGATATGTATTGTGGATGTTTTCAATTAATTCGTTTGAAAATCCTCTACGGCGTAATCCGATGATGTTAATTCCGCTATATGCAATCGGTTCGCGACCGGCAATGATATAAGGAGGAATATCTTTGCTGAAACGGCATCCTCCCTGAATCATAACATAACCTCCTACTCGGCAGAACTGATGCATCAAAACATTGGCACTGACAATTGCATTATCATCGATGATAACTTCGCCTGCCATTTTTGTAGAGTTTCCTATAATACATCCGCTTCCGACAATTGTATCGTGAGCAACATGTACTCCTTCCATCAGCAGATTATTGTTGCCTACTATTGTTTTTCCTTTTGCAGCTGTTCCTCTGTTTATTGTTACATTCTCACGGATGGTATTATTGTCACCGATTTCTGCGGTTGTTTCCTCTCCACGAAACTTTAAATCTTGTGGAATCGCTCCGATGACTGCTCCTGGGAAAATGCGATTATTATTTCCAATACGTGAACCATATAAAATGTTTACGTTGGGCATAATTGTATTATTGTCGCCTATCACTACATTCTTGTCAATAAATACAAAGGGACCTATTTCGACATTTTCTCCTATTTTAGCTTCTGGACGTATGTATGCTAATGGGCTAATCATATTTTTTATAAGAAGTATTAAGTATTAAGAGTATAAATTGCAGGGATGAAGAATTCAGTCTAAATGTATTAGATAGAATTCTTCATCCTTGTTTATGTATCGTTTTTATTTGTTTTTCACTATTTGTGCCATGAATTCAGCTTCGCAGACAATTTTTTCGCCAACAAAGATATAGCCTTTCATAGTAGAAATTCCTCGGCGGATAGGTGCCATTAATTCTACACGGAATATTAACGTGTCACCCGGAACAACTTTCTGCCGGAACTTAACATTATCTATTTTCAAGAAGTAAGTAGAATATTTTTCTGGATCATCCAAAGAGTTCAATACCAGCAATCCTCCGACTTGTGCCATTGCTTCTATTTGAAGCACACCAGGCATGACCGGTTCGTTAGGGAAATGGCCAACGAAGAACGGTTCGTTGGATGTTACATTTTTTATACCAACGATATGGTTTGCTCCGATGGCGATAACTTTATCTACTAATTGGAATGGATAACGGTGAGGAAGTAATTCGCGAATGCGGTTTACATCCATGATTGGTGCTTCGTTGCAATTATATACAGGTGCTTGAATTTCATGCAAACGAATTTCCTTGCGTATCTGACGGGCAAACTTGTTATTGATTGTATGTCCCGGACGGGTAGCAATGATTCGTCCTTTAATAGGTTTTCCAATTAATGCCAAGTCACCGATTATATCAAGAAGCTTATGACGTGCAGGTTCGTTTGGCCATACCAATGGAATATGGTTGATATATCCCAATTGGCTTGCATCCATATGAGGTACTCCCATTACATCTGCCAGCTTATCGAAGTTCTCTTGTGTCATTTGCTTTTCGTAAATGACAATTGCATTATCCAGATCGCCTCCTTTGATCAGACCAGCATTAAGCAATGGCTCGATTTCTCGAACAAAAACAAAAGTACGTGCCGATGCTACTTCTGCTGGAAAATCTTCCATATTCTCTAAAGTAGCATATTGGTTGGTAAGTATTTTTGAGTCGTATGAAATTAGTGTATTGACACTAAATTTATCATCTGGAAGTACGGTAATGGATGAACCGGTAGCTTCATCACGGAACTCAATCTTAGACTTGATTATATAAAAATCTTTCGGCGCATTTTGTTCTTCAATGCCAACTCGTTTGATACATTCTACATATGCTTTGGCACTTCCGTCCAGAATTGGGAATTCCGGACCGTTAACCTGAATCAAGCAATTGTCTATGCCAGCTGCATAAAGTGCGGCCATGGCATGTTCTACGGTACTTACTTTTACCCCGTTTTTCACCAAGACTGTACCGCGGGTTGTATCAACTACATTTTCAGCTACTGCATCAATGATGGGCTGATCATCTAGATCTATTCGCTGAATTTTATACCCGTGATGTTCTGGGGCAGGATTGAATGTAACTGTCAGTTTGACTCCTGTGTGAAGTCCTTTGCCATTCAGTGAAAAGCTGCCTTTTAAAGTTTGTTGTTTCAACATGGGTTTATTTATTAAGTTGTTTTTTTAGTTCTTCAATTTCCTTTTGTAATCGGTTTAGTTCAGTGTACATCTCTGGGAGTTTCTTGAATATTGCAGATGAGCGAGCAAATTGCTTCGGTTCAATAGCTGGATATCCCATTAAAGTACTTCCAGATTTTGTGTTACCCGGTATTCCAGACTGTGCTCCAACGTTTACATGGTCACCTACTTTTATGTGTCCGGCAACTCCAACTTGTCCTCCGAACATACACCATTCTCCTATTTTTGCAGATCCGGCAACTCCAACTTGTGATGCCATCACGGTATGGCTGCCGACTTCTACATTATGTGCTAATTGGATTAAATTGTCGAGCTTTGCTCCTTTATGTACAACTGTTGCTCCCATCGTAGCACGGTCTACACATGTATTAGCTCCAATTTCTACATTATCTTCGATGATAGTGATACCTATTTGGGGGATTTTTTCATAACCTTCAGGTGATGGTGCAAAACCAAATCCGTCAGCTCCGATAACCGCCCCGGCATGTATAATGCAATTGCTTCCTACGCGACAGTCATGATATACTGTTACTTGAGGATATAAAATAGAGTTTTCTCCAACTCGGGCATGTGCTCCAACTGTTACTTGCGGATGTATATAGGTATTGTCTCCAATTTCAGCTCCGTCTTCTATACAAGCAAAAGGACCTATATAAACATTCTGGCCAATTTTTGCACTAGGTGAAATTGAAGCCAATGGATCGATGCCAGTTTTTTTCGGTTTGCTCATTTCATATAAGGTCATCAGCTTTGCCAGACTTTCGTAGGCATTCTCTACTTTAATTAGAGTTGCTTTTACCTCATGTTCAGGTGTGAAATCTTTATTGACCAATACAATGGACGATTGAGTCTCATATATGAAATGCGTATATTTAGGATTTGATAAGAAAGATAATGCACCTGGGATACCTTCTTCTATTTTAGCAAAAGTGTGTACAGTGGCATTTTCATCTCCCACAATTGTTCCTTGGATATATTCTGCAATTTGCTTGGCTGAAAACTCCATAATTGATGTTTTTGTTCTTTTTTTACTTTAATAGTTTGAGTTTTGGAATGTCTTTAAAACTACATCCACGTTGTTAATTATGCAAATTACGTATTTTTTTTTTATATATCCGTGTAAAATGTAAATTATTTATCTGTATCCTATCGGAAAAGTGTTCTTTTTCTCTGATTTATAAAATAAAATACTGCCTTCCATGTATAAAAACGGAAGACAGTATTTTAGATTGATTTAACAAATTCTCCTGATCTAGTAGCAGGAAGTTATTCTTTGGAAAAGATCTTATTATAAGATAGCTTTCAGTAATTCACTCATTTGTTGCTGTACTTTATGAGCCTCTTCTCCTGCTACTTTTGCAAAGTTTTCAGTTTTATCTGCATAGATAATAGCTCGGCTGGAGTTGACAATCAGACCACATTCTTTGGTCATTCCGTACTTGCATACTTCTTCGAGTGAGCCTCCTTGTGCACCGATTCCCGGAACCAATAAAAAATGATTAGGAACAATCTTACGAATATCTTCGAACATACGTCCTTGAGTGGCTCCAACAACATACATCATGTTTTGATCATTAGCCCATTCTTGAGATTTACGAAGAACCTTTTCGAAAAGACGTTCACCCTCTGGATCGGCAGTCAACTGAAAATCGTGTGAACCTTTGTTAGATGTGAGTGCAAGCAAAATAACCCATTTACCTTCATAAGTGAGGAATGGAGTCACGCTGTCTTCTCCCATGTAAGGAGCTACAGTTACAGAATCAATGTTAAGCTCTTCGAAGAATGTGCGAGCATACATGGCAGAAGTATTACCTATATCTCCTCGTTTTGCATCAGCAATGATGAACTGGTCAGGATAATTTTTCTTAATGTATTCTACAGTCTTTTCGAATGCGATCCATCCTTTTACTCCCATACTTTCATAGAAAGCAAGATTGGGTTTATAAGCAATACAGTAAGGAGCTGTAGCATCAATAATAGCTTTGTTGAAAGAGAAAATAGGATCTTCCTCTTTTAACAGATGTTCTGGTATCTTTTTGATATCAGTGTCCAGTCCTACACACAAAAAAGATTTTTTGTTTTTAATGTTTTCGAATAATTGCTGTTTGTTCATATCTATAGGGTTTTAAATTATTTGCTGAATAAATAACCGTTTATACTTACTTGTATATGTTTTTTGTTGTTTTCTGTGGTATTCTCAACCGAAAATTCGGTGAGGTAAAATATTTTTCTATTTGAGTTGCATTTCAATTCAGCCGGAGGCATTTCTCCATATTTATATTGGTTAAGCTTCTCAAGGGTCTGGTAGCTTATGTACACAGTGTCGTTCTCTTGTTGTAACGGTATGGCCAATATTTGTTTTTCGCATTCGTCATTAGTTGAAACGTAGTATTGGTTCACGTATTGTAATTTATCATATCCGTCAGGGATGTTTATAAAAGCTTCTGAGGCTGACTTTCCAGAATAGGAAGTCGTACCTTGAGTCTCGCCTTCATTTTTGAACTCTGTACGGAGCATATATAATGAAACGTTTTCATCAATCCATTGTGCTATGCTTTCTTTACCAAACCATTCGTAAAGATAAATAATTTTTTCGTTAATAGATTGTGCTTTTGCAGAAGAAAAATTCTTTAGCCATTGGGTGTACTCTTCATGAGAAAAAGGAAGTTTTTTCTGTTGAGTATTCTGAATCTCCTTATTAATTTCGTTTTGAATGGTTTTTTGTGTAATACTTGAGTAATTGACCGGTAGAATTGAAGTCAACAGAAAAATTATAGAAAAAGAAACAGGAATCCAATTGATTCTTTTGGCCTTAATCAAAATCAGAGTTATGCATACAAAGTAGCACCAGACGTTGAGTGTGATTAAATACAGGCGGTTGATTGTCACTCCATAATCATTAAATCGCCGGATAATGCCTATAGTCATTAAGCAAAGCAGAGGCAATACAAATGCAGGAAGCCAGCGGGCTATTAATTCATCCATGCGCTTGCCATGTGCCATTCGAGTTGGATATAATCCGAATTCAATGGCAATACATCCAGTCATTAATGCAATGACCAGCCATGAAACCCATCCGATCGGAAGTTCCCAACTGGCTAGAATACGTAGTGCATAAATGTAAAGTACAATCAGATATCCTCCCGTAAGAGGAAGGAATAAATAGTGAATTACATTATTTAAGAATGAATGTAATAAAGGGAATGTGTTATGTTTCTCTTGTCTGGAAGGTAATAGTCCCAGGAATAATAACAGAGGCAAACATACATTACATATGATAACGATATATAAATAATATCGGGTATCAATGTCTATGTTGAATAGTTTATGCAATGACAATACCAAAAGACTGATTCCGCAGCTCATCACACATCCTATCAAATTGGCTGTAATGCATGATGTAATACTTGATACTGCAAAATTCCAGCTCGGTATATCATTTTTCTCTTTTAGAAAAGAGAGAAAAAAGATAGAAAGCCCTATGGCCAAAAGTCCTGCTCCATGAGCAATTCCTATTTCAGTGAAAGACTTCTCATAAGAATAGGAGTATAAATAAAATGCATCGGCTATCAGGAGTGCATGTGCTCCTGTTTGAATAATACTCTTCTTTATCAAACTTTTGATTTCCTCACACCATAAATGCAGGGAAAGAGAAAGTAAGGTTCCTACCGATAGGTAGTATCCTAGTATCCAGTAAAGTTTCTTGTTCTCCGGCTGATCAGCTGCTACTAAATAACAGAGATAACAGGTTAAAGATAAAATAAAGAATAAAGTAATGGGAAAACGCTTCAGATTAATCTGGAGCGCCCCATTGAAGGTCTGAATTGTTTTTTGTAACCAGTGCCTTAGCATTTTAGTGAAAAATCAGCTATTACAACTCACTTTCTTTCAATCGTTCTGCATTCTCTGCAACAATCAGATGGTCGATGCAATCTTGGATATCTCCATCCATGAAAGCTGCCAGATTGTATATCGTATAATTGATACGGTGATCGGTTATACGTCCTTGTGGATAATTGTATGTGCGGATTTTAGCAGAACGGTCTCCTGTGCTGACCATTGTTTTACGTTTAGATGCAATGTCGTCGATATACTTTTGATGCTCTTTATCATAGATGAAAGTGCGCAGACGTGATAAGGCACGTTCCTTATTCTTAGGCTGGTCGCGGGTTTCTGTACACTCGATAAGAATTTCCTCCACTACACCGGTATTAGGATTTTTCCAATTATAGCGCAAGCGAACTCCTGATTCTACCTTGTTTACATTCTGACCACCAGCACCGCCGCTTCGGAATGTATCCCATTTTATTTCGCCTTCATTGATTTCTACATCGAACGGTTCTGCTTCGGGTAGTACAGCTACAGAAGCGGCTGATGTATGAACACGTCCCTGAGTTTCAGTAGCCGGTACACGCTGTACACGATGTACTCCTGACTCATATTTAAGAGTTCCGTAAACTTTATCTCCTGTTACCGAACAAATAATTTCCTTAAAACCTCCGGCAGCTCCTTCGTTTGCACTAGATACTTCCAGTTTCCAGCCTTTCGATTCACAATATTTTGAGTACATACGGAATAAGTCCCCTGCGAAAATAGCGGCTTCATCTCCTCCTGTACCACCTCGTATTTCCAGAATAGCATTGCGATCATCTTGCGGATCAGCAGGAACCAGCAGAAGCTTAATCTCTTCTTCCAGTTGTGGAAGACGAGCTTCGCAAGCAGCTGCTTCTTCGCGAGCCATTTCTTTCATTTCAGGATCGTTCTCTGCCATCATCATTTTAGCCTCTTCCAATCCGTTGAGGCACTGCAGATACTCCTTGCGTGCCTGCATAAGATCTCCCAGTTCTTTATATTCTTTCGTCAGCTTTACATATCGTTTCTGGTCAGATATAACGTTCGGGTCGGTAATCAGGGTTGATACCTCTTCGAAGCGAGCTACTAATCCATCCAATTTTTCTAATATGGTATTGTTTTCTGCCATATTCCAAAGAGTGTTAGTTTATTAATTCTCTAATATATAATGTTGTTATTTTGCAAAACAAAAGCTTACCATAGTCTGCCATAAAATAATTGTTCCTGAATGAAATAGTCATCGAATAGATATTTTTGTTAAGATGGCTATTGTAGAACTTTATTATTTATGACTATGGTAAGCTTTCTTATTAGTTAGTATTTGAATTCTCCAAATTCACTACGGATAATCAGCTCTTTATGATCGCTTTCTTCAATACGTCCGATTATCTGAGCATCGATGTTGAATGATTTGCTGATTTCGATAACCTGCTCAGCATGTTCCGGTGACAAATAAACTTCCAGACGGTGTCCCATATTGAATACCTTATACATTTCATCCCAGTCGGTTCCACTTTGTTCTTTGATAGTGCGGAACAATGGAGGTACAGGGAAGAGATTGTCTTTGATTACGCGACAATTGTCTCCAACGAAATGCAATACTTTAGTTTGTGCACCACCTGAGCAGTGAACCATACCATGAATTTGCGGACGAAGAGCATCCAGCAATTTTTTAACAACAGGCGCATAAGTACGGGTAGGAGAGAGAACCAGCTTTCCTGCATCCAGCGGAGAGCCTTCTACTGCATCTGTCAATTTCAAGTTGCCGCTGTAAACCAATTCTTCTGGAACTGCCTTGTCGTAGCTTTCCGGATACTTCTCTGCAAGGTATTTAGAGAAAACATCATGACGTGCACTTGTCAGGCCATTGCTACCCATACCGCCGTTATATTCTTTTTCATAAGTAGCCTGTCCGTACGAAGCCAGACCTACGATAACGTCTCCCGGACGGATATTTGCATTGTCAATTACATCAGCACGTTTCATGCGGCATGTCACTGTACTGTCGACAATAATAGTACGAACCAGGTCACCAACATCGGCAGTTTCACCTCCTGTTGCATAAACACCTACTCCCATTTCTCTCAATTCGGCAAGCAATTCGTCTGTTCCGTTGATGATAGCCGAAATCACTTCACCCGGAACCAGCAGTTTATTACGTCCGATAGTTGACGATACCAAGATATTGTCTACAGCTCCGACACACAACAAGTCGTCGATATTCATAATCAAGGCATCCTGTGCAATTCCTTTCCAAACAGACAAGTCACCAGTTTCTTTCCAGTATAAATAAGCCAAAGACGACTTAGTACCGGCTCCGTCAGCATGCATGATATTGCAATACTCCGGATCACCACCTAGAATATCAGGAATAATTTTACAAAAAGCCTTAGGGAAAATACCTTTGTCAATGTTTTTAATGGCGTTATGCACATCTTCTTTCGATGCGGAAACACCGCGCTGCATGTATCGTTGATTGCTCATGAGATATTATTTGTTTGTTTTTGTTCAATTGAATGTGCAAAAGTACGGATTATTTTGCTTATGTCCTATCGTTTTTCTTGTTTTGTTACGTAGCTTGTCGTGAATGGCTGATTCATTTCCAGAGGCTGGCTTTCATTTCCATACCTGTCTACAGCTGTAACTGCCCAATATATCCGTTCTTGCCATGGAACTTCGGGACAGAAGATATACTGCGTAGAGTCTGTTCTTATTTCAATCAGGTTTGATGCCTGTGTGATATCTATCGGATAAGTATTCGAAGCATATATACGATAATATACCGGAACCGAGGAATTATCGGTAGATGCTTTCCAGCTTAACTTTACTCCTTTATCCAACGGGATAAAGACGGGATTTGCCGGAACGGAAGGAGCTATGCTGTCTATCCATGTCATAGCAGGAATGGCAGCAGGTTGTGTGTAGAAATGCTCTTTCAGTTCATCGAACACTCCTTTTGTATTGTCAACCAAAAAACGATTGCGGAAGTAAGCCTGTCCGTCAAGTTTTATATTACGCAAAAAAGAGATTTGCCGTACCACTTCATCAAGCCGCCAGTTTTGTTCTTTGGGGTGGAGAAAATAAATACCTAACCCAGGGACAATCCATCGTCCGTTTTTATTTTCCTGCCAGTCGAGAGCAAACGGATAAAAATGATTTCCCTGAAAATACATCATCGGGAATAAAGCATCGTGTATTCCTTCTTTCAGCCATTGAAGTGCATCTTGGTAAACGACTTCATAGGCATTCCATCCCCTTGAGGGATAGCGTTTGGTATCGTTGTATTTTCCAACAGGAGAACTGCTTACCTTTACCCAGGGCTTTAGCGATTTTGTTTCTGTATAAATACGCCGCACAATGCGGGTGATATTATTTCTGCGCCATTGCTGTAAAGATTCTTTTTTGCCATATTTACGATACGTACTCTGGTCGGGAAAGTCTGATGCCCGTTCCGGGTATCGGATATAGTCGAGATGAATACCGTCTATATCGTAGCGGGAAACAATTTCGCGCACAATACTTGCAAGATAATTATCTGTTTGAGGGTTTCCCGGGTCCAGATACCATGTCCCTTTATATAGCTTGCAGATGGAGGGCTGTTTTCGTGTTACAGATTTTTTACCTAAAAGCTTAACCTGTCGGGTATTTCCTATAGGGATGGTTACAATCCATGCATGCAGTTCCATACCTCTGCGGTGACATTCTTCTATGGCAAATTTCAGTGGATCGTAGTTGGGGTTTCCTCCTTCGTGTCCGGTTAAGGATTCTGTAAACTGTTCTATGGCAGATGGATAAATGACATCTCCACGCAAACGGGTCTGAAACAATACGGTGTTGAAGTTTGCACGTTTCAGTGCATCGAGTGTCTTACATAATTCTTGTTTCTGAAGTTCGATAGTTTTGGCTGATGTTGCTTTATGCGAAGGCCAGTCCAGTCCGCCCAATGTGGTGAGCCAGGTTGCCCGTATTTCATATTTGGGTTGAGCATATCCGGACAGGGGAATAATGAACCCCAAAATAACAATGTAAATAGTTATAAGTCTGTTGTACATAATTTCGTTTTTTAGTTTTGCAAAGATAGCAATATGTTCTTTTAAATTATTACTTTTGCGCTCACTTAAATACTTTTTATTATGATAACTTTTAGTATAGCTTTAATTCTGTTAGTAGTCGGTTATTGGATTTACGGAGGTTATGTCAAGAAACTGTTTGCTCCCGACCCCAACCGTAAGACTCCGGCACTGACTATGACCGACGGGGTAGACTTTATACCTCTTCCTACATGGAAAATATTTATGATCCAGTTTTTGAATATTGCAGGTCTCGGACCAATTTTCGGTGCTATTATGGGAGCGCAGTTTGGTACAGCCTCTTATCTTTGGATTGTTTTCGGAACTATATTTGCAGGCGCGGTACATGATTTCCTGGCCGGAACTCTGTCACTTCGAAATTCAGGCGAAAGTCTGCCACAGATTATAGGACGATATTTGGGAAGCGGAACCCGAAAGGTAGCCTGTGTCTTTACAGTTCTGTTGATGATATTGGTTGGAGCTGTGTTTGTTTCAGGACCGGCGGAATTATTGGCTGGTAT
>OQVI01002009.1_pt1 | contig 13464 bp, 10 predicted proteins | sample 1691651 | NCBI WGS metagenome assembly OQVI01 (sample SAMN03418287, study PRJEB22391) | human gut metagenome | biome: human-gut; feature: organic feature; material: feces | host: Homo sapiens | place: Italy | collected 2013-04
ACCTTGATTGCGCAAACTGTGCAGCAAAAATGGAAGATGCAATCAAAAAAATTGATGGTGTAAATGATGCAACGGTAAGTTTTATGATGCAGAAGCTTACGATTGATGCAGATGATGCAAGATTTGATGAGATCATGCAGGAAGTCGTTGCTGTATGCAAGAAGGTAGAGCCGGATTGCCAGATTCAGCTGTAAAACCGGAAAAGGTATGAAAGGGGAGAGGCTTCTATGATGAAAAAACAGAAAATAATGCTGTACCGTATTATCGCAGCGGCAGTTATTTATGTTCCTCTTTTTGTACTGGAACATATGGGAAAACTGGAATTTCAGTCCGAAATTCCGGTGCAGTTTTTATTATTTATGATACCTTATCTGATCGTGGGATGGGACATCATTTACCGGGCTGTGCGCAATATCAGTCATGGTCAGGTATTTGATGAGAACTTTCTGATGTGTATAGCAACGTTTGGTGCACTTGGAGTAAAGGAATATTCGGAAGCGGTAGCGGTTATGTTGTTCTATCAGATCGGGGAGTTATTCCAGAGTTATGCAGTCAACCGTTCCCGCCAGTCAATCAGTGCAATGATGGATATCTGTCCGGAATATGCGAATATTGAAGAAGACGGAAAGCTCAAACAGGTTGATCCGGATGATGTAGAGATTGGTACAGAGATCGTCATCAAAGCAGGAGAGAGAGTTCCTCTCGATGGTGTGGTTGTATCGGGAACATCCTTTGTAGATACTTCTGCACTGACCGGAGAGTCGGTTCCGCGAGAAGTAACAGAAGGTTCCGAGATTATCAGCGGTTGTGTAAATGGAAGCGGACTTCTTAAGGTGCGCACAACGAAAGAGTTTGATGATTCTACAGTTGCGAAGATTCTGGAACTGGTTGAAAATGCCAGCAGCAAAAAGGCACATGTAGAAAACTTCATTACAAAGTTTGCAAAATACTATACGCCGATCGTGGTTTGTGCGGCAGTTGTACTTGCATTCCTTCCACCAATCATTCTTGGCGGTGGATTTGCAGAATGGATTCAGAGAGCATGTATTTTCCTTGTAATCTCCTGCCCATGTGCACTGGTGATCTCTGTTCCACTTGGTTTTTTTGGAGGAATCGGAGCAGCATCCAAACAGGGCGTTCTGGTAAAGGGAAGCAATTATCTGGAAGCACTCTCTGAGATGAAAACGATTGTATTTGATAAGACTGGTACACTGACAAAAGGTGAATTCGTTGTATCAGAAGTTATTCCGAACGGATGGGAAAAAGAAGGACTTCTTGAAGTGGCAGCCCTTGCGGAAGGCTATTCCGATCATCCAATCTCAGCAGCACTCAAGAAAGCGTACGAAGAAGCGGAGCTTGGTGAGTTGTCCATGGACAGGGTGGAACAGGCTGAAGAAATCGCCGGACACGGAATCAAGGCAAAGATCGACGGAAGAGTTGTCTATGCCGGAAATGCAAAGCTGATGGAAGAAAAAGGCGTGGAATATGAGCCATGCACAGTCCCTGGTACGGTCGTATATCTGGCGGCTGAAAAAGAATTCCTCGGGACCATTGTAATTTCTGATACGGTCAAACCGGAAGCCAAACGTGCGATCGCGCAGCTCAAACAAAGCGGTGTCAAAAAGACAGTTATGCTTACCGGTGACAGAAAAGATGTCGGTGAAGCAGTAGCAGAAAGCCTTGGAATCGATGAAGTCTACACAGATCTCCTTCCGGGGGATAAGGTAGATAAGGTTGAAGCACTTCTCGGAGAACTCGGTGAGAAAGAAAAGCTCGGTTTTGTTGGTGATGGTATCAATGATGCACCGGTACTCTCCAGAGCTGATATCGGAATCGCAATGGGAAGCATGGGATCCGATGCAGCAATCGAAGCCGCAGATGTTGTTCTGATGGATGATAATATCCTTAAGATATCCTCCATTATGAGAATTGCAGGAAAAACTCTCCAGATCGTACATCAGAATATCGTCTTTGCCCTCGGTGTCAAAGTTCTGGTCCTCATCCTGGGAGCCCTCGGCATGGCCAATATGTGGGAAGCCGTCTTTGCCGATGTAGGAGTATCCGTAATCGTAATCCTGAACTCCATGAGGACACTGAAAGTAAAATAGATGTCAAAAGCATAATGTAAAACAAGAAAGAATTATCCTTAACGTGATGGGGATAATTCTTTTTTGTTTCATAGGAAATTCCAAAGGAACTTCCTATGAAATAAAAGGCACTGCGTGCCGGAGATGCGCACTCGCACGAAGATGAAGAATGTCGCAAGCGACCGCGCTCGGCGCGAGAATGTGCCGAGGCACATTCTTTCTTATTGCTATAGAAAATGTACCGGGGCTACTGGTCTGGTTCTCACCAATAAAGTAGAAGGGCAAAGCAGCAGAAATAAATGGGATAAATTCTATTTTGTGCAATGGAGATGAAACTCAAAAATCGTGGAAGCCTCTGCTGAACACGATTTTCGCCCTAAGAGGTTCATCGGAATGGTTTGCACAACTTGAATTTATCCCATTTATTTCTGTTGCTTTGCCACACTAATTTATTCTACTTGCTTTTTTGTCAGCGACAGTGTAAAATGACAAAACGGATTAGAATAGTGAAACCAAGAAGGGAGATACAAGATGGAACTGTTTATAGATATACTAAAAGATACAACAATTGACACTGTGAAACTGATACCTTTCCTTTTTCTGACATACCTTGCGATGGAATATCTGGAGAATAAAGCCGGTCAGAAGACGGTGCGGATGCTTCTTGGAGCAGGGAAAAAAGGACCTGTGATCGGTGGGATACTGGGCGTTGTTCCGCAGTGCGGATTTTCGGCAGCAGCAGCAAATCTGTATTCCGGCGGAGTCATCACAGTTGGAACGATGATCGCTGTTTTTCTGTCTACATCAGATGAGATGCTTCCGATTCTGATCTCAGAGCAGGCGGATGTCCGTAAGATCATGGCAATTTTAATCGGAAAGATTATCGTTGGTATTGTTGCAGGGATTCTGGTTGATATCGGAGTGCGGGTGCTAGGCAAAGGATACCAGAGAGGGCTGCACATTCATGATATCTGTGAGCATGACCACTGTCACTGTGAAGAAGGAAGCATTGTAAAATCAGCACTCATCCATTCGGTACAGATTCTGGTATTTATATATGTAATTTCTTTTGCGTTAAATGCAGTTGTGGAGTGGATTGGAATGGAAGAGGTCATGAACGTGGTGACGCATTATCCAATTGCCGGAATTTTTCTGGCTGGTCTTGTCGGTCTGATTCCGAACTGCGCAGCTTCTATTACAATTACGAAATTTTATCTTGAGGGAGTCTTAAATGTCGGCAGTATGTTTGCCGGACTTTTGTCATGTGCCGGAATCGGACTGATCGTGCTTTTTAAGACGAACCATAGTTGGAAGAAGAATGTGATGATCGTCACAACACTTTACGGAATCAGTGTAGTGTGTGGAATTATAGTGGAAATCCTGTTTGGAATGTAGTACAATATCCTTATATGCCGCAGAAGCCTAAAAGGAACGAAAGAAGTGGATTTGAGATGGCTAAAAAAGGATTTATTGCAGAATTCAAAGAGTTTATTGCAAGGGGAAATGTAATGGATCTTGCAGTCGGCGTTATTATTGGTGGTGCATTCCAGTCGATTGTGAATTCTCTTGTAAATGATATGATCATGCCGGTGATCAGTCTTCTGACTGGTGGGGTCAATTTTTCCAACTGGGTGATCCGGATCGGATCTGGTGAGAATGACACGATCAAATATGGCAATTTTATTACAGCGGTGATCAACTTTCTTCTGATGGCACTTGTTATTTTTTGTTTTGTAAAAGTGATGAACAATCTTGCTTCAAGAACAGAAAAGCTGCTTAAGAAGGAGGAAGAAGCACCGGCAGCACCGGCTACGAAGATCTGCCCGTACTGCATGTCAGAAATCCCGATCGCGGCAACCAGATGTGCATACTGTACATCTGAGCTTCCGGCTGAGGATACGGACAAAGAAGAATAAAGAAAAGACAGGAATAATACGACAGAGAGGAACATAAAAACAATGGAGAAAATTATTTTAACAGGTGACAGACCAACCGGACGGCTTCATGTCGGACATTATGTTGGATCCTTAAAGCGAAGAGTAGAACTGCAGAATTCCGGAGAATATGACAAGATCTTTATCATGATCGCAGATGCACAGGCACTGACTGATAATGCAGATAACCCGGAAAAGGTACGTCAGAATATTATTGAGGTTGCACTGGATTATCTGTCATGCGGACTGGATCCGGAGAAATCCACGATTTTCATCCAGTCACAGGTACCGGAACTGACAGAACTTTCTTTTTATTATATGAATCTGGTTACGGTATCCCGTCTTCAGAGAAACCCAACGGTTAAATCGGAGATCCAGATGCGTAATTTTGAAGCAAGTATTCCGGTAGGATTCTTTACTTATCCGATCAGCCAGGCAGCAGATATCACAGCGTTTAAGGCAACGACTGTACCGGTAGGTGAGGATCAGCTTCCGATGATCGAACAGTGCCGTGAGATCGTACACAAATTCAACAGTGTATATGGAGAAGCATTGGTTATGCCGAAAGCGCTGATTCCGGAGAACGAAAGCTGTTGCCGTCTTCCTGGAACGGATGGAAAAGCAAAGATGAGTAAATCCCTTGGTAACTGTATTTATCTGTCTGATTCCGAGGAAGAAGTAAGACAGAAGATCATGGGAATGTATACAGATCCGAATCATTTGAAGGTATCTGATCCGGGACAGGTAGAAGGGAATTCCGTTTTCACTTATCTGGATGCATTCTGTACAGATGAACATTTTGAAAAATATCTGCCGGATTATAAGAATCTGGATGAATTGAAGGATCATTACAGACGTGGTGGACTTGGTGACGTTAAGGTTAAGAAGTTCCTGAATGCGGTTATGCAGGAAGAGCTTGCACCGATCCGTGCAAGAAGAAAAGAACTGGAGAAGAAGATTCCGGAGATCTACGAGATCCTTCATAAAGGAAGTATTGAAGCTGAAAAAGTGGCAGCACAGACTTTAAAAGAAGTAAAAGATGCGATGAAGATCAACTATTTTGAAGATCAGCAGTTGATCCGGGAACAGACAGCAAGATTTGCAGAATAAAGAAAGGCTTTAAGCCGGAGGAGAGATAATAATTATGGGTAAATATTTCGGAACAGATGGATTCCGTGGAGAAGCCAATGTAGTACTGACGGTAGAGCATGCGTTTAAGGTAGGACGTTATCTTGGCTGGTATTACGGACAGGAACACAAGGCAAGAATCGTGATCGGTAAAGATACCAGAAGAAGCAGCTATATGTTTGAATATGCACTGGCGGCAGGACTTACTGCGTCAGGAGCAGATGCATATCTTCTTCATGTGACGACAACTCCAAGCGTGTCTTACGTGGTAAGAACCGAAGATTTTGACTGCGGAATCATGATTTCTGCAAGCCATAACCCGTACTATGATAATGGAATCAAAGTGATCAACAGTAAAGGTCAGAAGCTGGAAGCAGAAGTAGAAGCCAAAGTGGAAGCTTATATTGATGGGGAATCCGGAGAAATTCCGCTTGCTAAAAAAGAGGCGATCGGAAGAACCGTAGATTATGCAGCAGGAAGAAACCGTTATATCGGACATTTGATCAGTCTGGCAACCCGTTCTTTTAAAGAGGTGAAAGTCGGACTGGATTGTTCCAACGGAAGTTCATCAAGTATTGCCAAAAGCGTATTTGATGCACTTGGAGCAAAAACTTATGTGATCAATAATGAGCCGGATGGAACCAATATCAACACAAATTGTGGTTCTACACATATTAACGTGCTCCAGGAATATGTAAAAGAAAATGGTCTGGATGTCGGATTTGCATACGATGGAGATGCGGACCGCTGCATCGCTGTTGATGAGAATGGAAATGTTGTTGACGGGGATCTGATCCTTTATGTGTGTGGCAAATATATGAAAGAACATGGTCAGTTAAAAGACGATACCATCGTTACTACTATCATGTCGAATCTTGGACTTTATAAAGCATGCGACAAGATTGGCATGAAGTACGAAAAGACACAGGTCGGCGACAAATATGTCTATGAGAACATGGTCAAGAATGGATTCATGCTGGGCGGTGAACAGTCCGGACATATTATTTTCAGTAAGCATGCAACGACAGGAGATGGTATTCTGACTTCTCTGATGCTGATGGAAGTTATCATGGAGACCAAACAGTCCCTCGGACAGCTGACAGAAGAAGTGAAGATCTATCCACAGCTTCTGAAAAATGTGCGTGTGGCAGATAAGAAGACAGCAAGGGAGAATCCGGAAGTGGTCAAAGCAGTCGATGCAGTTGCAGAAGCACTTGGAGATGACGGAAGAATCCTTGTCCGTGAAAGTGGAACGGAACCGGTAATCCGTGTCATGGTTGAAGCGGCGACGGACGAGCTTTGCGAAAAGTATGTGACTCAGGTAATCGATGTGATTGAAAAAGAAGGACTCATCGTAGAATAAAAAATCTGAAATAGAATCGTGCAGAAAAGGATAGCTTGCAGATGAAAGTCTGTGGGGCTATCCTTTTTTAGTTTGCGAACCATAGTCTGGATGTTTGAAAAAATATTATTTGAATAATAAAGAAAAATGTTCTTCCGGTATAGATTTTCTATATTTTGACATGCTATTAAAAAAACATGGAGGAAAAAGAAATGGAGGAAATGTTTTGTTTTCAATGCCAGCAGACCGCTCATAACACGGGCTGCGAAGGACATACAGGTGTATGTGGGAAAAAGTCGGATACAGCAAATCTTCAAGATGAACTGACTGGTGAACTGATCCGGCTGGCAAGGGCAGTTACAGAAAATGAAAGAAGCAGATCTTCGGATGAACTGATGTTAAAAGGTCTGTTTACCACGATTACAAATGTAAATTTCAACAGTGATACAGTGAAAAAACTGTCAGATGAGATCAGAGAAGAAGCAGAAAACAGAAAACCAGGAAAAGATGCTTATAATGTACAGAAGATCTGGGAGGCATCGGAAGATATCCGTTCGTTAAAGTCATTGATCTTGTTTGGCTTACGAGGGACTGCGGCATATGCTTATCATGCATGGGCACTGGGATATGTGGATGCGGAGATTATGAATTTCTTTTATAAGGGAATGAGGATTCTGGGAGAAGAAAAAGGGATGGAAGAACTGCTCCCGGTAGTCATAGAAACCGGTAAAATCAACCTGCGCTGCATGGAACTTCTGGATAAAGCAAACACGGAAAGCTATGGAGATCCAATTCCGACAGAAGTTCCGCTTACGATAGAAAAGGGACCGTTTATTGTAGTCAGTGGTCATGATCTGCATGATATGAAGCTGCTTCTGGAGCAGACCAAAGATAAGGGCATCAATATTTATACGCACAGTGAAATGCTTCCGGCACACGGATATCCAAAATTAAAGGAATATACGCATTTGAAAGGCAATTTCGGAACGGCCTGGCAGAGTCAGCAATTTGAGTTCCATAATATTCCTGCGCCAATTTTATTTACGACAAATTGTCTGATGCCGGTCAGACAGAGCTATGCAGACCGGGTGTTTACAACTTCGGTGGTGTCTTATCCGGAGATGGTTCATATTGGTGCGGACAAAGATTTTACGCCGGTTATTGCAAAAGCATTGGAATGTGGTGGATATCCGGAAGATCATCCGATGACAGGGATTAATGGAGGAACAACCGTGATGACCGGATTTGCACACAACGCAGTTCTGGAAAATGCAGGAAAGATCGTGGATTTGGTAAAGCAGGGGAAAATCAGGCATTTCTTTCTGATCGGAGGCTGTGATGGCGCAGCGCCAGGCCGGAGCTACTATACGGAATTTGCGAAAAAGACACCGATGGATACGATCATCCTGACGCTGGCATGTGGAAAATACAGATTGAATGATCTGAGGCTCGGAGAAATTGAGGGGATTCCAAGAATTTTGGATATGGGACAGTGTAATGATGCGTACAGTGCGATTAAAGTTGCAATTGCTCTTGCAGAAGCGTTTGAGTGTGAGGTAAATGAACTTCCACTGTCTATGATCCTGTCATGGTATGAACAGAAAGCGGTTGCGATTCTGCTGACACTTCTGGCGCTCGGAATCAAAAATATTTACCTGGGTCCGACGCTTCCGGCGTTTGTGTCACCGAATGTTCTGAATTATCTGGTACAAGAGTATCAGATTACCCCGATCAGTACAGTAGATGAGGATCTGAAGAATATTTTAGGTTGAAGAGGTTTGAACGTGAGAGAAAGAAATCGGAAATAAGAAATGAAAAGCATTACTTCTGAAACGGAAAGCACAAAAAAGTGTGAGTAAGAAGAGGTAGTGCTTTTTTACATACTGTTTCCTTTACAAAAAGTGTCGTCTGTGCTAACATAAATATAACAATGGCGATGCCGGTACAATAGAAAAAAGGAGTGCGTTTTATGCTGATTGAAATTGATTTTAACAGTGATGAGGCGATTTATATACAGCTCAGGAATCAGATCATTATGGGAATTGCCACTTCGACGATTCATGAAGGAGATACTTTGCCGTCTGTGAGACAGCTGGCAGATAATATCGGAATCAATATGCATACAGTGAATAAGGCATACAATGTCCTGCGGCAGGAAGGTTTTCTTCAGCTTGACAGACGAAGAGGTGCGGTGATCTGTATTGATGAAGATAAGCTGGAAGCTTTGCAGGATCTGAAAGAGCAGCTTCGGGTACTTCTGGCAAAAGGAAGTTGCAAAAACATTACGAAAGAAGAAGTTCATGAACTGGTAGACGAGATCTATGCAGATTATGAACAAAGATAGATTGAAAAAAGGAGACTAAAATTATATGGCAGAAAAGCAATATACAAGGCAGGCGCAGGAAGCGCTGAATATGGCACGGAAGATTGCAGCCGAACTGAAGCATCCATATGTTGGGACAGAACATCTTCTTTTCGGGCTTAAGAGGGTTTTTACCGGAGTTGCAGGGCAGGTGCTTGATAAGAATAAAGTCGATGAAGAACAGATGGAAAAAGCAATGGATATCCTTGTATCTGCTCCTGAGGCAGCTAAGAAGGAAAGAAAGCATCTGGAGTACAGTCCGAGACTTCGATATATTCTGGAAGAAAGCCAGAATGAGGCAGTGCAGCTTGCATCTGAAAAAGTCGGAACCGAACATCTTCTGCTTACAATGCTTAAAGATGGAGATTGTGTGGCTACCCGTATGTTGATGACCCTGAATGTAAATATTCAAAAACTTTTTCAGGATCTTCTGCTTGCGGCGGGAATTGATCCGAAAGAGTATATGGAAAATCAGAAGGATGGGGAAACTGTTGGCGGAATTATAGACCAGTACAGTACGGATCTGACACAGGAAGCAAGAGAAGGAAAGCTGGATCCGGTTATTGGACGTGAAAAAGAAATTGCACGTGTCATGGAGATCCTGAGCAGACGGACCAAGAATAATCCGTGCCTTGTGGGAGAGCCTGGAGTCGGTAAGACAGCAATCGTGGAAGGACTTGCAAGACAGATCGCGGAAGGAATTGTTCCGGAAAGCATGAAAGATAAGCGGATCATGGTGCTGGATCTTCCGGGGATGATTGCAGGCTCCAAGTATCGTGGTGAATTTGAAGAGCGCATGAAAAAACTGATCCGTGAGGTAAAGACGGCGGGTAATATTATCCTTTTCTTAGATGAACTTCATACCATTATCGGTGCCGGTGGTGCAGAGGGCGCGATTGATGCATCCAATATTCTGAAACCATCTCTGGCAAGAGGGGAGATGCAGCTGATCGGTGCAACAACTCTTACGGAATACCGCAAGTATATTGAGAAGGATGCAGCTCTGGAAAGAAGATTCCAGCCGGTTACGGTTGAAGAACCGACAGAAGACGAGTGTATCCGGATCCTGGAAGGTCTGAAAGAAAAATATGAGGCTCATCATGATGTAGAGATCGAAGAGGATGCATTGAAAGCGGCAGTACATATGTCATGCCGTTATATCAATGACCGTTTCCTTCCGGATAAGGCAATTGATGTGTTGGATGAAAGCTGTTCAAAAGTAAAACTTCGTGGATTTAAAGTGCCGGAGAATATTGTTGGGACAGAAATCCGCTGTGGAAAGCTGGAGCAGGAAAAAGAAGTGGCGCTGAAAGCAGGAGATATTGAAAAAGCATCGGAGCTCCATAGAGAACAGAAGGAAGCAGAAAAGAAATTAGAGCAGGCGAAAAAGCGTTTCAATAAAAAGAATGAAAAGAAAAAAGTTCCGGTAACTGAAGAAGATGTTGCGGATGTAATTTCCATGTGGACACGAATCCCGGTAACAAGACTGAATGAATCTGAGAGCGAACGCCTGAAAAAGCTGGATAAAACACTGGAGAAGCGTGTGATTGGTCAGGAAGAGGCAATCCAGGCACTTTCCAAAGCGGTAAAACGAGGAAGAGTGGGATTGAAAGATCCGGCACGTCCGATTGGTTCATTCTTATTCCTTGGTCCTACAGGTGTCGGAAAGACAGAGCTTTCCAAAGCTCTTGCAGAAGCACTCTTTGGCAATGAAGAGGATATGATCCGGGTAGATATGTCCGAATATATGGAGAAGCACAGTGTATCCAAGATGATTGGATCGCCTCCGGGGTATGTGGGACATGAGGATGGCGGACAGCTCAGCGAAAAAGTACGCAGAAATCCATATTCTGTCATTTTGTTTGATGAGATTGAGAAAGCACATCCGGATGTGTTTAATATTTTACTTCAGGTACTGGATGACGGACATATTACGGATTCGCAGGGAAGAAAAGTAGATTTCCGCAATACGGTTATCATTATGACATCCAATGCAGGTGCCAAGGCAATCATTGAACCGAAGAAGCTTGGATTTACCCAGCAGGAAGACCAGAAGGCGGATTACAAGCGTATGAAAGCAAATGTGATGGACGAAGTAAAGCAGTTATTCTGCCCAGAGTTCCTGAACCGTATTGATGAGATCATCGTATTCCATCCGCTGAATGAGGACAATATGAAGAAAATCGTAGGGCTGATGTGTAAAGAAGTTGTGCAGAGAGCAAAAGAGCAGCTTGAAATTATACTGGTTGTGCGTGATTCTGTGAAGAAGCATATCGTTGAGACCGGAAGTGACAAGAAGTATGGTGCAAGACCGCTGAGAAGGGCAGTACAGAGCCAGTTGGAAGACAAACTTGCGGAAGCACTTTTGAATGGTGAGATCAAACGTGGAGACCATGTGGAAGCCGGTATTTCTAAAAAGGAAATAAAATTTACAGTCAGAGAGATAAACAGCTAGCAAAAGAAGAAGTTTTATTATATAATAAGAAAAACGGTTCGGATGTGGAAAATTCACAGTCCACAAGTCGAAAGAGAAAGACCATTAGGAGGATTTGAACAATGACAGTAGTCAAAGAGCTTATCAGAAGTGAATTAGACGGAACACTCAGTTTCGGTGATTACACTCTGGATACAAAGACAAAAAAGGATGGATTTGAATTTCAGGGAGATATATATAAAGTAAAGACATTTAAAGAGATTACAAAGCTTGAAAAGAATGGAATGTTCGTATATGAATCTGTTCCGGGAACTGCAGTAGAGCATTTTGAAGTATCAGAAGATGTGATCTCATTCAAGGTATCAGGGACAGGAGATGCACAGATCACACTGGAACTTGAACCGGATACAGATTATATCGTATATATGAATGATATGAATGTTGGTGATATGAAGACAAACTTAAGCGCAAAGCTTAGTGTAAGTGCGGAACTTGGAAAAGAAAGCGTTGAGATCAAGGTTGTAAGAAAGTAGGACAATGATTACAGCAAGAGTTGTTTGAAGTACATAGGTATTTAAGAAAAGTAAAAGAGTCTGCTTCGGCAGGCTCTTTCTTTACCGAAAGTATATAAACTGGGAACAGGCAAGAGAAGCAGTTGGTAATTTTTTAAGATATATAAGGAGATGGAATATGGCGAAGGCAAAAAAGTCGGTTTTTTTCTGCCAGAATTGTGGGCATGAAGAATCAAAATGGCTGGGGCAGTGTCCAATGTGCAAGGAATGGAACTCTTTCGTGGAAGAGTGTGTGACAACGTCGAATACGGCAGCAGTTAAAGCGGCAAAAGAGATTCGTATTGTACCATTGTCAGAAGTAAAGACAGAGAATGAAGAGCGGGTGACAACCGAGATTAAAGAACTGGATCGTGTACTGGGAGGCGGAATCGTACCGGGTTCCCTGATTCTGGTAGGCGGTGATCCGGGAATCGGTAAGTCAACGCTGCTCCTGCAGGTGTGTCAGAAACTGGCAAAAAAAGAACGAAAGGTTTTGTACATATCAGGGGAAGAATCGCTTCGCCAGATTAAATTGCGTGCACAGAGGATGGGAGAATTTAATGATCATCTGCTTTTGCTTTGTGAGACTAATCTGGAACTGATCCGCAATGTGATTGAAAAGGAAAAACCAGATACCGTGATCATTGATTCGATTCAGACAATGTACAGTGAAGAAGTCGGTTCCGCACCGGGAAGTGTGTCGCAGGTCAGAGAGGCAACAAATACGCTGATGCAGCTTGCAAAAGGGCTTGGGATTTCGATTTTTATTGTCGGACATGTTACAAAAGAAGGAACTGTCGCCGGTCCAAGAGTATTGGAACATATGGTAGATACGGTTCTGTATTTTGAAGGAGACAGGCATGCATCTTACCGGATTCTTCGAGGAGTGAAAAATCGTTTTGGTTCGACGAATGAGATTGGTGTATTTGAAATGCGAAGAGATGGTCTTCGGGAGGTGGAAAATCCGTCAGAATTTATGCTGAATGGGCGCCCGGAAAATGCATCTGGATCTGTTGTGGCATGTTCTATGGAAGGAACACGTCCGATCTTGCTGGAAATCCAGGCGCTGGTATGCGAAAGCAATTTTGGAATGCCAAGAAGAACAGCAGCAGGAACAGATTACAACAGGGTGAACCTTCTGATGGCGGTTTTGGAAAAAAGGATTGGATATCATCTTGGAAATTATGATGCCTATGTGAATATTGCCGGAGGTATCAAGATCAATGAACCCGCGATAGACCTTGGAATCGTGATGGCGATCGTATCAAGCTATAAGAACAGACCATTTGATGAACGGACGATTGTGTTTGGAGAAGTTGGATTAAGTGGAGAAGTCCGTGCGGTAAATATGCCGGAACAGCGGGTGGCAGAGGCGAAGAAGCTTGGATTTGAGACGTGTATTGTGCCGGAAGTATCTCTGGATAGCGTGAAGAGTATTGGTGGGATCAAAATCATTGGAGTGAAAAGCATTAACGAGGCAATCGGACTGATTGAGTAGGAGAACATGTAAAGAGGAAACAGGATAGATGTGATAATTTCTGTTCCCTCTTTTACATAGCAATGATGTTGGAGTCAAAAGGTATTTTGACCCCTTTGATACCAGATTGCTACGTGCTTTGCACTCTC
>OQVI01002011.1_pt1 | contig 13447 bp, 7 predicted proteins | sample 1691651 | NCBI WGS metagenome assembly OQVI01 (sample SAMN03418287, study PRJEB22391) | human gut metagenome | biome: human-gut; feature: organic feature; material: feces | host: Homo sapiens | place: Italy | collected 2013-04
TGTGCGGATTGGTAGCATACGTTACCGGAATTCCATTTTCAAGCACATTCACATCTGCAGAAGGAAGACCAATCTGAATTTCACGAGGTCCGTTTGCACTGGCGGCATTCAACATTACATTACGGTTACCTTCTTCTTTAGAACTACCTTCATTTGATGAATTATTTTCTTGTGCATATCCATTTACACAAGCCAAGGCGAGCAGCAGCACCGCAGCTCCCATACGATTTGAAAACTGTTTTTTTTCGGCCTTCATAGCATCGTTAATTAATATGTTAGCATGAAATTTTTATTTGTTCATCGCAAAAGTAAGTGATTGACAGCTACAAGGCCATAAAGAATGTTGCATCCTATGACAATATCGTTTCATGCAACAATATTTCTACAGGACGCAACATTTTTACTAGCAAGGAGGGGGTTACTGCAATTTATACACATTCAATGTTTTCACTGCATACCCGTTCTTATCCGCTTCAAAGCACATTTTCACATAAGGCTGTGAAGGGAACACCAAATTTGTCATCACAAATTTTCCATCCTCACCAAAAGCTTCAATACTTGACCGATCGACAAACAAGCGTAACGTCAACTCTTTGTCAACATTTGCCGGAGCGACCGTAACCGCAGGAAAGTCTTTGCTAAAATCCACCGTTCCGCTCTCGCTACGATCCATCACAAACTGTTTACGATTCAAGTCATAATACATAGAGACTTTTTCTCCCTTATCATTCAATAAGCAAAAAGCAATCTTTGACGCGCCTGCATTCTGAATGAGTATTTCTACTTCATAGGCTCCTTGATTATCTTCGAACAAATTTACTATTTCATGCTTCTCGGAAACCCTAAATGAAGGTATTGAAACTTTCTTTCCACGTGCTTTTTTCACTTCCGATGAAGGAGTGCTTTTTAAATACAACTCCTGTCCCTCGCGATAAAGAGTCAAATCACGAGCAAGTGTATTGGCACTACGATACTGGCGGGTAGGAACATTATTGGCATACTGCCAGTTACTCATCCATCCCAATGCGATACAACGTCCGTCAGGCGCATTGTTCCATGTTACAGTAGCGTAGTTATCCTTTCCCCAATCCATCCACTTTGTCTGAGTAGGCGATTCGTTTACAAACTTCTTACCATCAAATGAACCTACGAAATACTGAGCGGCACTGCCCCCAAAAGGACCTCCAGGATTCAGGTTACATATTAGTACCCATTTTTTCTCGCGAGTGCCCTCTACAGGAATTTCCACCAAATCCGGACATTCCCATACGCCACCATGAGCTCCCTGCATAGCACCAAATTCACTTTCTTTCTTCCATTCCTTCAAGTTAACAGAAGAATAGATTTCCATGTGCTGGCCGACCGCAAGAATCATAACCCAGTGCTTGCCCGGTGCATACCAAAATACCTTTGGATCACGAAAATCCTTTTCAGAAGAAGTCAGGATAGGGTTACCTTCATATTTCGTAAAAGTTTTTCCATTATCCAAGCTGTAAGCCATACTTTGTGACTGGACATCTCCCCAAGGAGTGGCCTTGGCAGAGGTATAAAAAGCCACAACTGCTCCTTTACCGAATCCGGCCGTATTATTATGGTCTACCACACATGAGCCACTAAAAATAGCTCCCCATGCATCTGGTACGATGGCACACCCTTCAAATTTCCAGTGCATCAAATCTGTACTAGTGGAATGCCCCCAATGCATATTAGCCCACACAGAGCCATAAGGATTCCACTGGAAATACAAATGGTAAACCCCATCCTTGTAGAACATACCGTTAGGATCGTTCATCCAGCCGTAAGCAGGAGTATGGTGATAAACCGGACGGAATTTCTCCTTGTTCGTCATATCAAATGAATCAGACATTTTCAATTCCTTCCAGCAAAGTGATGAAGAAGGCATCCCTGCTATATCAATTGATACATTCTGATCCACATACGCAGACAAATCCAAAGGAACATAAGAATCAATTTTTTCACGGGCTAGACGTACATTCATACTCTGAGCAAATTGTCCTTTGTTATTGATAACAATATTCACCTTCCCTTCTGGTGCATCGTCCTGAACGGGAAGATGTAAAAACTTCTTCACCGAATCCAGAACGACAATATTTTGTTCATTAGCCAAATGACGTATCTGCAGGTTTCCCTGTGCACCGGCCACAAGACCGGTACACAGAAAAACTCCCAAACACAAAGCTTTTCCACTAGCAAACAAATCATTGCATTTCATCGCTTTCACTTTTTATTTTTTCATTAAATAATCAACCGTATTCTTCGCAAGCTTGTAAAGGTTCTGAATCTCAGACGCATCCTCTCTATCGCTCGCCTTGTTCCATTCAAAAGCAGGGTCACCGATTGCAATCACATCGCCTCCGGCTTCGTTTGTGAACTCGGCCATGGTGACGGTATTTTTTTCACTACCATTCTGAGCGAGGACGGTTGCACCGGTTGCCGCAATCCATTCTTTTTTACCTATTTCATCGTTTGCATCCTCTCCAAACTTCCAGAAAAGCATCTTTTTCGCAGAATAAAAACCATTAGGGCGCAAGTCTACATGAGATCCTTCAAATCCGGCAAACATAGAATGGTCTGCCGCCACAATTTCAATTCCTGGAGCATAACCTAAGGTCTCTGTCACCTCATCTCTGGCAAATACCGTAATACCTTTTCCGTCCGGAATAATTCCCCATGCAATCAGCTTGGTCATCGCTTCACGCGAAGCAAGGATATTTCCACCAGCCGCATAGTATGCCTTAACCGCTCCATCTATATTATATGCAGCATCTTCCACTACAATCTTATTCCAATGCGCCCATACCATCAAGTAGTCACTCAAATCCGCATCCGTCTTTGTGGCCGGAATATAATCGACCGTCACATTCGTATAATTGGATATCAGCCAGGAATAGGCCGCTTTCTCTTCGTCATTGAGGACATCCGAAGTGGCCGCATCACCGATGAAAGCGATTTTCCCGGCAGCATCCTTCCAACCTTCAATGGTATTGCCGTTTATCGTTATCTTCGCACTGATTTTCCCGTCGTCTATCGTTGCAGTCACAGTGTATTTATAGCCTGCCTGAAACACATCCTCACCCAACGACAGTTTCGCTTCCAGTTCACCGACCTTTACCGTCAGCTCGTTGGCATCCTGCGGATAGATAAAGCCGGAGAAATCAAATTCCGTGGCGGAAGCGGCAGTCCCGACAGTCCAGTCCTGCGCCTGAGCTTCGGCTTTGGGCTCCGCTACACCAATGGCCGTATTGAAACCACCGTCATGCTTCAGTCCGCCAATCACCACATTCTGCCCGGACAAATCTTCATCAGAAGTGACCTGTACTTCCAACAATGCCATCTGATGGCGGAAAGTAAAGCTTACCACCGGAGCTTCCGAATAAGGACGGTTGTTCACGCTTGCCCATAAGAAGTCAACCTTCTCTTGGGTTTGCGTCGTATTCTTATAAATAAAACCATTTTCAAGTGTTTCCTCATAAGGATAGTAGGCAGTAAACGACATAGGAGCATCAGTTGTATAGCAGATAGCTTCGCCCACCGGATTGAAAGTCACCGATGTACCGGCTTCTGCCACCTCATACAACACATTAGAATAAGACTGCTCACCACTCCTTGCCGAGATACCAACCTGATCTTTTAGTTCCCAATTACTCCCTGAAGCACGACTCAGAATACCAGCCGAGAAACTGACTTCCTTCGGACTGTCCAACACCTGTACATCACCTGCCAATTCGTTTTCGCCACCGCATGCCACCAATACCAGTGCCAACGCTGCAACCATAGAGCATTTCATAGTTTTCATGATTTCTTTTATTTTTAAAGTTAATGTTTATTCTCATTTCTGAACGTTGACCTTGACATCGCTCACCTCAATCGAACCGCCGTAATTGTTGATTGACCAACAATTCTTCTGCATGCCATAGATACGGTTGGTATAAGCCACATTGTCGTTAATGTAAACCACACAAATCGAATTGTCCGTATAAACCGTCACATGATAGGTATTGTCTGCCGGTGTATCAAATATATAGCCGTCAATGCCCTTGATAAAACCTTTTCCTTCTTCTCCTTCTTCTTCAAAATTGATTTTCCGCTTTACATCTGACTCCGGATTTACAATAATCGAATAATACTTCTTGGAATCTGTTCCGCGAACCAGCGAAAAGCCGAACTTGTCTGTAGCAGAAGACGTCTTGACCGTAAACGAAATTTTATTGTGTACCTGCAACCTGTTGAACAACAGGTATGAATCGCCCGTCATCGTATAGACGCCGTTGTTGGCTGTCACACCCGACTCGCTTTGCGCCATTATCTTTACTTCCTGCTCCGATGCATACTTCTTGTCGATTCCTTCCACCGCACCTAAAGTAAGCGTACCGTCCTCGTGCTGGATTACCTTATGAGCCACCAGATTTCCTGCCCATTCCGGTTCGTTTGGAGCTGCGCCCACTTCCGTATTGTCATTGCCCGCACGGGTAGGACACCATCCCCAGATGTAGCGGTTCGTACCGTCCGAAGCTGTCTTTCCGGCATAGAAGCCGCGCGAATCCAGAAAGCCTTCATGGTCGTCCGGCCAGGTAGGTTTATCATCTACAGTAGTCGCTTTCAGTTCATCCAAAGTCCGTCCCTTGAAATACTGCACCTTACGGATTTCCGGATATTTCTCGGAATAAACCAGATACCACCAGTCGCCCATCTTGAACACATCGGGACACTCATAGAAACGATCCCACATCATGGTCATGAACACACCTTTATGCTCCCATGACTTCAGATTCGGGGAAACAAATTCCACTAACACGCCTTTTGTGCCCTGCATGGTAGATACCAGCATGTGAAACAGACCGTCGTCACCCTTGAACACGAATGGGTCACGGAAGTCCCTCACACTATAACCATAGTCAGCTCCTTGCAGATAAAAGCTCCGGTCCTTCGTCCATTGCTTGAAGTCGGAGGAAGTGGCTACCATAACCACCTCCTGACTTGCCGTATGTCCGGTATAGAATGTGTAATACATCTTTTCCGGTTCATTATAGATTGTGCTTCCCGTACCGATTGCCGCATCCGGCTCAGCCGCTGTTCCGGTAGGAATCACTTCTCCCATAGAAGTATATGAACCGGCATCCTTCGTGCTCACTCCCCAAATGGGATGGTAAGTCTCCGGATTCGGGCGGAAATCCTGAAGATACAGAATCTTGAATTCCTGAGCCACCGGATCGTAGAATGGCATCGGGTCGCCCACATATCCCACGTACGGCTTATAATATGTAGCGAAAGTCATTTCATCGGTCGATGCAAAATAAGTTGCCGTACCGTCCCAGTCTTTCTGCGTCAGAACCGGACTGTCGTCATCGCTGCAGCTGCCCAACGGCAACAACAAAGCGGTTAAAGCTAAAGAATATATCATTGTTTTCATACTTTACATTGTTTATAATTATTCACCTTTCAGATAATTGATTGCATTAAGAGTCATCGTTGCCACATTGCCGTGATACTGGTCATTGGAAGCGTCTGTTGTTGTATACCAATCATAACAGCCTGACCCGATACATAAGATTCTTCCTTTATTATCTTTGGGCTCAAATTCCCAAATGACGACTGTGTTCGGATCGCCATAAGCCAGATCAATCGCACCGGTCTTTGTTCTCCAATCGTTATAGTCTATATAAGTGCTCCAGTCTTCTTTTTCTTTAGTAATCCACTGTGCCGTTGTATTGGTTATGCCATAGCCTGTATCACAAGTGTAAACCCTATTTGCTTCTGTTCCGGCAACCAAGTTTGCATAAATCGGATGATTCTCATGGCCGGTCTGTTTCACAAAGCTCCATGCACCCGCTGTTATCTCCGGATTGCTTTCAACCCCTCCCCAACAATTGTTAGGGAACACACTTTCATCGGTTACGCCCAGCACTGCCGGATAGAACGTAGCATAACGGGTAAGCAACAGGCTACCACCATTCTCATAGAACTCTTTTACGTTCGTAGCCGCAGAAATTGCTCCGGGAGCAAGTGTCTTAAATTTGTCCACATTATCTATCGTTTCATCAACATGCAGATGCCACCACATCACCTTGCATTCATCCAAATCCACCGCATTGGAACGTACCTCTTCAAACGAAATATAACGAGCATTCGGCACATTCTGCAACATCCAGTTTGCCGCCTCCTTCTCTTCCAGATTCAAATCATCAATTGTAGCAGCCAAGCCTACATAAACCGCACTCGGAGAATCCGACGGAATCACCGTCACCGTATAGACAGCCTTTGCACTCCGGCAAGTCACCGTGAACTCTACAGGATTTGTAAAATCGACAGCCTGTCCAGAAAGTGGAGAAACCTCAGCCCCTTCGGATACTTCAATCGCAGGAACCAAATCCGTCATCTTCACCGTCGTCGGCACATAGACCAGAATCGTATGATTTCCCTCGTTAATGATGCCCTTATAACTACCGTTCAATTCGAACGAAGTGATTCTTGCCTCATCACGCTTCACTGTTACCGTATAGTCCAAGAAGACATCTCCACTGCTCACGCGAACGGTCTGAGGAAAAGAGAAGTTCGCTACATCACCAGCTCCCATCGAAGCGATTGCACTTTCAGAAGTACCGATTGCCGTCACTTTCATTTCATCGGTATTATATGTTTCGGGAACCCCTACCACAACCGTACATGTTGTATTATCAATTACCCCCGGATAACTGTCCAGTTCAAAGACCGTCAGCCATACATCTTTATCTAACTGTAGACTCGATTTATTATCGTCACTGCATCCACCCGTTGTGATTACCACAGCCATCACAAGGAAAAGAACCGTAAATTGTCTTATTATCTGTTTCATTGTTATTGTCTTTTTAAAATTTTACCAACCGCCACAATTCTGTGTATAATGCCCGTTGCTGGCACTGATTTGTGCAAACGGAATAGGAAGGTATTCATTCTTGTTCTTTGTAAACGAAGCATTCGAATAAATTGTACAATTATCCGCTTCCCCCGCATAATATTTATTCAGCACCTCAGATGCTTCACCCCAACGAACCAAATCAAAGAAACGGTCGCTTTCCATCGCCAATTCCACACGACGCTCAAATTTCAACATCTTCAAAGCTTCTTCCTGTGAATAAATACCATTGTATGGCTGCACATTGAAATTGACATTATATTTGGCGGGATAATCAGAAATCAGTGCCGTACTCTGCTTTGCTCTGTTACGAATTTCATTAATAAGACTTACCGCCTCAGCAATACGTCCATCATTCAACTGAATCAAGGCTTCCGCACGCATCAGTAACACGTCTGCATAACGAAGTACAATATGGTTCATCGGGCTTCCCCACCAGGTTCCTTTAATCAGATAGCCGCCGTCCGGATCCACATTATGTTTCAGAGTCACATAATATCCGTACAAGCCATTGCTTCTGCTCCATGTGGATGAATTATTCATCATATAGTTTGTATTGAACTCATACGGAAATCCAGGCATACCCACGGTCAGGAACAGACGAGGATCGGCTGTATCCTCCGCTTTGTCATAATCCTTGTCATTGAAGGTATCCAGATAAGGATGGCCATTTGCGTCGGTACGGAAAGCGTTCACCAGATTCTGGCTCGGCTTATAGAAGTCACATCCTCCGTCGGTAACACCCGGTATGTTCGGGACAATCAGACCATACGACCAGTTACAGTTACCATTGGTCGTACCGTCATTCATGGAATACTGCATTGCCCATAAAGACTCCGGACCGTTTTCATATTGAGGTTCCGGACGAAAATTATTATGGAAGTCCGGTTCCAAAGCGTACCCCCCTGCCGACATGATGCCCTTTTCCGTATATAGAACTACTTTCTTCAAATCGTCTGCATTGATACCTGTCACTTCATTGCTCTCCGGGTTATCCTGACGGTAGGCTTTATACAGATAGGTCTTTGCCAGATAAGCCGCCGCTGCTGCTTTTGTGGGACGTCCTTTGTCTGCTTGCGTATCAGGCAAATTGTCGTATGCGAACTGGAAATCATCCGCAATCAGCTGCCATCCTTCATCATTCGTATAAGCCGTATTCGACAGGTTATTATATTCTTCGGGAGAAAGATTTTCATCGTTCGCAAATACGATGTTCTTATACAGCTGTTTCAACAAGAAATGTCCGTGACCGCGCAGGAAACGCATCTCGGCAATACGCTGCTGTTTTAGCGGATATGTACTTTCATCCAATTGGTTCAACAGTTGCAAGGCTGCATTTACACGTGAAATGCAATTATACAAACGCTGCCACATATCACTGATGTTCCAGTCTGTGGTCATAATACCTTGAGAGATTTCCAGTTTGTGAAACACATCACCGTCTTCTGTTCCGTTTCCTCCTTTATAAGCATCGTCCGAACGCACGTCAAAATTCCACATTGAGAAAGAAGAGTTAATGTCCTCAGCTGAAATCCATACAGCATAGGCCGAAATCACCAGATTTTCCACATACTCCGGATTCTGCAGTTGTTCATTGTCTATTGTTCCCTGTGGTACCTGGTCTTCCAGGAAATCGGAACATCCCGTACAAGCCAAAGCAAGCCCTAAAACTGTAGTATATAATAGTTTTTTCATAATCTTCAAATCTATAATTCATTCATTAAAAACTGACATTCACACCAAAAGTCACGTTTAACGGAATCGGATAGCCGTAATTAGGATTCTCCGGATCGACACCGGTAAATTCTTTACTCTTAATCGTTAGCACATTCTGTGCACTTACATACAAGCGCAGCCGCTCCATCCTCATCTTATGCGCCCATGCCTGAGGTACGTTATATCCCAGCTGGATATTACGCAGTTTCAGGAACGAACCGTTCTCCACAAAATAGGTGGAAACACGCTTTTCGTTGTTTACATCGTCACGGGACAAAGCCGGAATATCTGAATCAGGATTTGTAGGAGACCAGGCATCAAGCACACGTTTGCCTTTATTCAGAAAACCAATATTCAGACCACTCCACAAATCGGTTTCTTTTTTTAAGTCACTAATAACATCCACTCCCTGTACACCCTGCCAGAACATGGTCAGATCGAAATTCTTGTATTCGAGATAAACGTTTAGCCCATAGCTGAAAGCTGGAGTCGGGTCATAAATCCATTGCTGGTCTTTTTCATTAATCACCCCATTTCCGTCGAGGTCACGCCAACGGATACGTCCCAATCCGGCACCTTCCTGAGTAGCATGATTGTCAATCTCTTCTTGCGATTTAAATATTCCGTCGGCCACATAACCCACTTGCGAGCCGTTCGGATGGCCGATTACACTTTCAACCCCATTACCACCGAAGGTTCCGTTTGCTGCAACTGTGGCAGGAAGAGCCGTTATCTTGTTACGATAGGCAGAAATGTTCGCGTTCAAATCGTATTTTAAGCCAAAAGCCGTTGTATTCCTGTAACCAAGATTCAGTTCAAACCCTTTGTTCTCCATCTCGCCGGCATTAATCCATTGCGAACTTCCCTCACCCATGGCTGCAATACCTGCCATCTGAACGAGAATATCAGTTGTTTTCTTATAGAACCAATCGAAAGATCCATAAAGTGTCTGATTGAATAAAGAGAAATCAAGACCTAAGTTAGTCTGAGTAGTAGTTTCCCACTTGATATCGTCATTTCCAATCTGGTTACGTTTAAATCCTGATTGCAAAATACTACCACCATTTGTACCAGCAATATCGTATGAAGTACCATAGCTCTGACCTCCCGATTCTGTTACTCCATAATTCGGTGCATAAATTGTATAACGAGCTATATTTGAAATTTCCTGGTTACCAGTCTGTCCCCATGAAGCACGGATCTTCAAATCATCCAACCAATCAATTCCTTTCATGAATTTTTCATTGCTGATACGCCATCCCAAAGAAACAGAAGGGAAGGTAGCATAACGGTTATTCTTACCGAAACGAGAAGAACCATCACGACGGACAGTTACTGAAGCCAAGTACTTGTCGTCGTATGTATAATTCACTTTTCCAAAGAAAGAAACCAATGAATATCCTTCAGCAGTACCATAGGCTTGTGCAGTACCAGTTCCAGCGGCAGGCCACATATAGTCAGGAGTCAAGATACTAAAATCTTCCTTGTATCCAGAGAACCAGTTATCATCCTCACGGTTCAACTCCATACCGACCATCGCATCTGCACGATGTTTTCCAATTTCAAAATTATAAGTGGCAACCGCATTCCACATCCATTTTACCCAATGTTCCTGCTTAGCTTCAATTGCGTTTTTATCATTAGCCACATTACCTTCCGTTATCGGAAATGTAAAGATACGCTGTTGCTTCTGTGAATAGTCCAGCCCGAAAGTAGAACGTATGTTGAATCCTTTGAACGGATTCAAATTAATGTATGCGTCACCGAACATACGCCAATACGTATAACGATTATTGGAATTGCGTTCCAAGCGTGCCACCGGATTCTCGCGGTCAGGATATCCCCCAACAGGCCCCGCATATTCCCCATTAACATCATATACCGGCAAAGAAGGATTGAACTGAAGTACATTCTGCAAAAAGCTGCCAGGAGCCTGAACTTCAGATGTACGATTCAAAGTGAAATGTTCACCTACCGTCAAGACCTTATTAATCAAATGATACTCTGTGTTCATACGTGCGGAGAAACGTTCGAAATCGCTCTCTTTGATAATACCTTTATTCTTGTAATATCCTAAAGAGAAAAAAGAGGTTCCTTTCTCCGAACCGTTACTTACAGAGACATTATATTGCTGAATCACACCAGTACGGGTAGTCTCGTCAAACCAATCCGTATCGGCAGAAGGAACCGTATTGCCGGAATCAAGGAAACGCGACATGCTAATACCATTTAGTTGAGGATAGCCGTTGGCATCATACCCCCAATCATATCGATACCCCAAAGCGTTCGTATTAGGATCTTGACCACCGTTAACATATGCCTGCCACATCGCCCTGCCATATTCTTCCGCGTTCAACACTTCCATTTTATTATTATACATAGAAGCTGAAACTGATGCATCAAAATTAATCTTCAACTGTCCTTCTTTTCCTTTTTTTGTAGTAATAATAATTACTCCGTTCGCCGCACGAGACCCATAAATAGAAGCCGATGCCGCATCTTTCAACACCTGAATCGACTCAATATCATTGCCATTTAATTCATGCATCCCTCCCTTTGTTGGTACACCATCAATAATATAAAGAGGATCATTGTTATTCAATGTTCCAATACCTCGAATACGGATTGTTGTAGAACCACTAGGATTACCGTCAGAAGTAATGTTCATACCCGGCACACGCCCTTGCAAAGCTTTCATAGGATTGTTTTCATTCTGCTTCGAAATATCATCCATGCTCACCATCGAAACAGCACCTGTTAAATCAGCTTTACGCTGAGTTGTATATCCAGTAACAACCACTTCTTCCAGCATTTCAGAATCTTCTTCCAGCATTACATGTAAAACTTCGTTAGCTTTTAATGTTTGAGACTTAAAACCTACATAAGAAATTACAAGTTCAGCCCCTTTTTTTACTGATAAAGAAAACTTTCCGTCAAAATCAGTGATTGTACCATTCGTTGTTCCCTGCTCTAGCACTGTTGCTCCAATAACAGGCAGACCATCAGATTTGGAAACAACAGTTCCAGACACCTGCAAGCCTTGCGCTTGCATCATCAAACACGTCATCAAAAACAGACATGTAAGAAAAAATGTTCTTTTCATGCTTTCCATTGTTTGCATTAAAAATAAGTTCAACACATTAAACATTTGTGTACGTTCTTACGCAATAGTTTGCCAAAAACGACAGCACAAATGTATCGTACATAAGTCCAAACATATAAAAAAAATGTTTCCTCCCGTTGCATTTTTGTTACAAAGAAACAAAAGTACAACAAGAGGAAACATTTATAAGATATTACATTTCAAACTCTTAACAAATTCCGATTCAAAAGGCTTCTTTCCTTTTTCCGCTGGTTGCAATCAGATATATACCTAACAATATCAATGGTACACTCAACCATTGTCCGATGTTCAACGTCATGCCTACTTCTTCAGCTACCTGCGGATTCTTCATGAACTCCAACCCGAACCGAGCACCGAAAAAGATTAGCAAAGAAACGCCCGTAGTCAATCCGATTCGTTTACCTAAATGAAGCTTATGATACATGAACCACGATACAACCAGTGCCACCAGACAGTACAGCATTTCATAAATCTGAGTAGGATGACAAGCCTGCGCCACTCCATTCTGATTGTATAATTCCTGCCATTCACGCGAACGGACAAACTCAAATCCCCAGGGTAAGGTCGTGGGATAACCGAAAATCTCGGAGTTCATCAAGTTACCGAAACGGATACACATACAAACCACCGCTACGGCTGGTATCATACGGTCGAACAGCCACCACACGCTTTTTTTCGTCACTGTCTTGGAATACCAGATTAAAGCCAGTATCAAGGCAAATACACCTCCGTGACTGGCCAGTCCGCCTTTCCAGATTTTCAGGATTTCTGCCGGATGCGCTCCATAATAATCCCATTCATAGAACAGGCAGTGCCCCAGACGAGCCCCAATCACACTGCTGACAATACAATATACAAACAGTTTGTCGGCCCAGTTTTCCGGATACCCTTCCTTCTTAAACAAACGGGAAACCATTTCGTAAGCCAGAATAAATCCAAGCCCCCACATCAGCCCGTACCAACGGATTTCGAGCGAACCCAAATGAACCAGCACCGGATCCACATCCCATACAATGCTCGCAAATGTCATGCTACTTAATTTTTAATCAATAAACTTCACAAAGGAACAAAAAAAATGGATTGCTTCAAAACAGAAGAAACACTCTTTGAGGGTGTATTGCCCTTTCACGCGAAGACCAGCCCCACCGCTCAGTACTCCCTAAGCAGTACTTCAGTACTTCCGTGGGAGTACTCCAGTACTGCCGGGAAAGTACTACAGTACTGCCAAGGAAGTACTGGCAAACGATAAAATTCTGATTTAAAGTCGCTTTAAAGCAAGTTTGATTACTTTTTCCACAGGTGCATCCGGTTCCTCCTTGAGAATCTGCGCGGTCACCTTTTGAGAAGGAGCCTGTGCAAATCCCAACATGGTCAATGCAGCCACTGCCTCTTCATATATTTCCGTATTGGCAGCTACAGCCACCGATTTGACGGTTGCCGCACTCTCTATACCTGTCACTGCAATCTTATCTTTCAGCTCCACAATGATACGCTGGGCTGTTTTCAAGCCAATCCCCTTCACGGTCTTCAGCAGCTTGTCGTTTCCACTGCCAATCACGTTACACAATTCCGAAGGAGAAAGTGCCGATAAAATCATACGTGCCGTATTTCCTCCAATGCCCGATACGCTGATAAGCAGCAAAAACAATTCCCTCTCCTGACGGGTGGCAAATCCGTATAACACATACGCATCT
>OQVI01002012.1_pt1 | contig 13445 bp, 17 predicted proteins | sample 1691651 | NCBI WGS metagenome assembly OQVI01 (sample SAMN03418287, study PRJEB22391) | human gut metagenome | biome: human-gut; feature: organic feature; material: feces | host: Homo sapiens | place: Italy | collected 2013-04
CACCTGCGCTTGCAGCACTGCCAGTATGATTGTGCTGTGCAAGTTCTCCGACAGTATGATTAAGTAGTGCGTCTAAACATATAAACTGTTACATAAGGCGGTAAATTATTATGCGCTGTACTACTGCCTGTACTATTAACAGTAATGGTGTGCGAATGCGAACCTGCCGAACTACTTGCTGCACTGCCTTTAGTTGATGAACCGCCATACAACATACCAGTATCACCATCAGACCTTGAAATACTATAAGAGTGTGTATGTGCACCCGTATTGTTAGAGCTTGCACTGTGCGTATGTGAGGGCAGCTCCCCGACAGAATTAAAAGAAAGGATGATTTTAAATGAAATGTTTTCAAATTATGAACAACGAGGTTTTGATTATCAACGATAAAAAGCAGTATGCTGACACTCCGGAAAACTTTGTAACGGACGGTGGCAGCCTTGCTGCTATTACGGCTTATACGCTTGAAGAAGACTCGCAGGCAGTAGAAGTTACGCCGGAAACTGTTATTTATGATGATGTGCAAAAATGCTGTGTTATCAATGATGTGTGGTACAAATATCCTAACGAAGTGTTGGAGGCTTATATTGCAGCATTAGATACATATATTGCCGCAAAAGATGCACGCGAATATGTGCCACCTACATTTGAAGAAGTAAAACAGCAGGCGCTGAATTATCAGTACCAGCTTTACGAAGCTCAGAAACATGCTATCGCATGGATTGATGACGGTAGTGGTTTTGGTTTTGATACTGCGCCGGAAGACCAAAATAACTGGCAGGTTGCACTTACGTTAATTGAAAATGGCGTTACTATGTATAAAGTCTATACAGATAAAAATGACCTGAGTAAAAAGCCCTTTACACAAGTAACCGAAGAACAAATGATGCTGGCTGGTAAAAAGGCTAAAGCCCAGCAGATTGCGGCTTATAGTGGTTTTGAAGTTATAAAGGCAAAAATCGAAAACTGTAAAAACGAAAGCGATTTGAAGCCTTATTTGCCGACTGAAAGCGCATAAATACTGGCATTGCGGGTATTAAACACTGGTTGGCAAGAAGTGTTACAAAAGGGTTACACAATGCAAGTTAAGCTGGTGCAGAGTTTGATGTTTTTAGCTAAAGCAGTTAGTTACAAATTAGTTACACAACGCTATAAAAGGTCTATGGCTTTTTTGAGTTGCCGCAGGTCTTTATGAGTATAAACACCGCTGGTGATGTCCTTGTCTGCGTGCCCTAAAATGCGCTTAACCGCAGTACGGTTTGCGCCTTTATTATCAAGCCAGGTTGCTGTTGTATGCCTGCACTCGTGCGGTGTATGGCGGCAGCGACTTGCCGTCATTACTTTTCTAAAAATACGGTAGAAGCTGCCGTAATCAACACGCTTGCCGTTAATGTCGGTAATTAAATTACCTCCCGGCATCTGCATCCACGCCGCAAAATATGGCAACACTTTACGGTTGATGGGGACAAGCCTGTTCTTTCCGGCATCGGTTTTGCTGTCACGGATTTTAAAAAACCTGTTATGAAGTTTTACATCCTCTTTGCGAATTGATAAAAATTCTGACGGACGCGGCCCGCTGTAACACATCATCAGCACCGTTGTTGCCCATTTGGCAAGTGGGTCATTGCTTTCGGCAAGTGCTTTAACGCGATTAAGCTGCCTGCTGTTAAAAGGTGTTTTAGGCTCCTGCGGTTCGTATTTATCAATATCTACATAGTTGGATATATCATCCTTTTTATCTATTATCTGGTATTTAACAGCGTAATTATAAAGATTATGGTAAAGCTGACGCGTTTTCTTTTGGCTGGGCTGACCGATTCCCTGTTCTGATAATTCGCTGATAATGCTTTGCAGGTCAGTAACGCGCAAGGTTGTAAATTTACGGTTATGCAGTTTTGCGCAGTAGGCAAAGCAGGTACGGTAATTTTTTACAGTAGGCTCTTTAATGCGTTTGTATTTAATGCGTTCCGCAAGTTCCAGTTCAAAAATTTCCGCAAAAGTAATTAACTGAGCAGAATAGGCTGATGGGTCCTGATTGTAATTGCTTAAAAAAATTAAAGCTTCTTCGTAGGTTACAAAATAACCGAGGTATTTATAATGACCATTAATCTTTTTTCGCACGGCCCACGGCTTCCGCCGCCGTCCGGATAATTTAACGATACTGCCAAAACCATTTGGTAGTTTCATTCTCTTTTGTTGTTTTTTCATTTTTTCACGCTCCTTATAGTTATTATAAGGGGCGTTTTTAATTACAAAATGGAGGTAATGCCGTGGAAGATAATGAAGAATTACGCGAGATGCAAAAGGACATTAAAAATATGATGTCGCAAATCAGCGTAATACAAGCCATGCTGTCCAATGGTATTTTAAAAACGCAGGAAAAGCAAGACCGGCGCCTTGATAAGCACAGCGACCGTTTAGACGCACTGGAAAAAACACAGCATCAGGCCCTTACGCTTAAAAGCTTGCTGGTTTGGATGACAGCTACAATTTTAACAGCTATCGGTATAGTGGTTGCTGTGGCGCAGATTATTTTGAAGTAAAAGGGGAATAGTAATGCTTAACAAAATTAAAGACTTGCTGGCCAGTAGCATAAAAAAGATACCGGCCAGCATCGGCACAAAAGCCATCGTATATTATGCGGTGGTGCTTGCCGCCGAAATTATCTTATTTAACATTGCTTTTTGCGCGAACTGGTGGAATAGCGGTAAAGCCGATGTAAATACGCTGATACAGTTTCTCACAGTGCTGGTCGGCGCGCAATTTACATCGGCTATTTTAATGATTGGCAAAGGCTTTGTTGACAGTGACGGTGACGGTGTGCCTGATGTACTGGAAGACAGCAAAACGGAGATTGGATTTAAAACGGAAGAAGGCGAAACAAAATGATTTTTAAAAGAATTACCCCAAAAGACTACAACCTGCATTTTACCAATTTAACCCAGCGTGATGATACTAGCCGCATCGTTATACATCATACCGGCAACCCTACTGACGATGACCTGTCGGCAGAACAATTACACCGCAGCCACCTTAACCTGGGCTGGGCAGGCGTTGGTTATCACTTTATCGTGCGTAAGGACGGCACTGTGGAATTAGGACGCCCGGACTGGGCGGTGGGAGCACACGCCGAAGGTTTTAACTACACTTCCATCGGCGTACATATTTGCGGTAACTTCAATGCTGCTGAACCGACAAAGGCTCAGCTTGACGCACTGCCGATGTTGCTTGCCGACATCTGCGAAGCTTATGGTTTAATTGCCAGTGACAGTGTAGTCATGGGCCACCGTGACCTTATGGCAACAGCGTGTCCGGGCGATAATCTGTATAAGCATTTAGACGAAATCCGCGGGAACGCAGAATGGTACAGAAATCATTAACAAGTAAGTAACGAGTAATTAACGAGTAAAATTATCACATAATCATTCGTAAATCGTTTGATTTTATGACTAATTTAGTTGATAAGTTACAGCGATTTAGTCTTAAAAACTGTCGAAAGCCGCATAAATGCAGGCTTTACATAATTGCATTTAGTTCTAAAACTCGTTCGATATTCGTTTAAAAGGAGGTGACAGCTATGCAAATTATTAAAACTATCGCAGCCGATAAGTATTTTTGGCTTGGCATTGCTATCGGCTTTGCTTTTGGCGTATTACATCATTATTATGCGCTGTAAACCAAAATAACCGCCTGCACAGTTGGCGCGTGCGCTGATTTTTAACAGTCACGCTTATGCTTTTACGTATTTCCATTAAAAACGGCGCACAAGCCAAATGTGGCGGTATATCAGTTAAATGGAGTAAAAAATGGAAAATGAGCAGAAAAAATCTGATAATCATAGTCGTATTTACATTATTATCGCTGCTGTGGTGCTTTGCGCCTGTGCTTATTGCTCGGTGCGCGGCTGCGGAGATAACGCCGGAACAGCAGAAGTACATCAGCGTACCGATGCAACAATGGAACGCATTGAAAAAGAACACACAAATGCTGGACGCGAACTTGATACTGTTGGAGCAGAACTTGACAGCGCAGGAACAGCGGTCGGCCGAACTGATGAACTTGTTGACAGAAGCCAGGAATGCGTTATCAGAAACACAGAAAGCGTTATTGAATGCCAGCGCATCGTTAGTGACTGCCGAAAAATCGTTACAGACAGCAACAGAATATACCGCGAAGTTGAGGAAGCAAATCGAAGCAGAGCGGGAAGCGGCAGCGGAAGCTAAAGAACGTGCATACTGGAAAGGCTGGCTTAATGGTTTTTGCTGCGGTATTGCCGGCGGCGTTATTGCTCTTGCCACAAAATAAACTTACACGTTATTTACAGAAAAGGTTAAAATCTGCATAACATAAGTTCCATGAATACTTGGTGCATTACAAAATTAAAAAGACTGGTTCTACCAGTCTTTTTTTATTTATAATTTTATTTGCGATGCTTTTTCTGCTTTTATCAACAATTTTTCAATCTCTCTTAATTCTTTCCAGCGTTTGCGTTCTTGTATTTTTGTAATTTCGTTGTTTGGTAATCGTTTTAATCTTTCGTTGGCTTTGTGCCATTTCTCAAGTGCACCGCTTCTTGCTAATTGTAAAATTCTTAATTCGGTTAATATAGTCATTTTTTTAACCTCCATCTTGAAAAAATATCTAAATTTTGTTATTCTTTAATTAGCAGGCGGCGCTTGAACCGCCGCCTGTGAACCAAACTAATTTATATTAGTTTAGTTTTTCGTGTTGCCGCTGGCTTTTTGGCTGGCGGCTTTTGCGTTCTTTAGAACGTTTTTACCTATCCACGGCGCTGCCGCCGCTGGAACCTTAAAAGGCTTTATCGGGCTTTTCATGTTATCACCTCCTTTCTATGGTTATATTATAACCGAAAATGGTTATAAAGTCAAGCAAAAGGGTTATAAAATTAATTATTTTTTAACCCAAAATATTGACGCTATAACCCAAAAAGGTTATAATAAAAACAAGGGTAAGGATGGTGATATTATGAGTATCGATAATAAAGTTAAAATGGTAATGGCTTCCGCAAATGTAAACAGCCGCCAGCTGGCTGCTGCGTTGGATATTAGCCCACAAGGCGCAGCGAACAGAATAAGCCGAGGCATTACAAGCATAAAAGACTTAATACGCATTGTTGATTATTGTGGCGGGAGCGTAACAATTACAACCAAGGACGGTACAGTTATTCCTTTGTCGACAGAAGACATTATAAAATAGCTATAGTAAAATACATAAAAAACAGGTATCAGCAATCTGATACCTGTTTTTGCTTTATACTTGAAATTACAAACAATTTACTTTATAATAGTGGGAGCAACATGGGAGCAATAGGCAATTTTTTACTGCGGTATAATGCGGCTTTACTGGCTTTACTGTTTTTGTGTAAAAATCTTGAAAACCCGCTTGTTGCGCTGATTAAAGGCTATTTTGCCACATACCTTTTAATCAGGGTGTCCCGCGTTCGAGTCGCGGGTGGATCACCATTTTTATTTTATAGCCAAAGCACTGTAATCAGTATTGCAGTGCTTTTTTTATTTGCTTCCGCAGGCATAATGATAACCCCCTTCGCTTTAACAGCGGAGGGGGTTTGTACTTGTGTAAGCGGATTCTTTATTCGTACTTTTTTACTGCGGTTTATTTTAATTTGCTGTATTCTTCGTCGGTAACGGGCTCCAGCCATTCGTTGCTGCTGCCTTCAGCCGGTACTTCAATGGCAATGTGTGCAAACCAGCTGTCCGGTGCGGCGCCGTGCCAGTGTTTAACTTCGGGCGCAATGTTTACAACGTCGCCGGGTTTAAGTTCCTGCGCGGGTTTGCCCCATTCCTGGTAGTAACCGCGGCCTGCGGTTACCAGTAAAATCTGCCCGCCTTTATGGTGAATATGCCAGTTGTTGCGGCAGCCGGGTTCAAAGGTTACGTTGGCTGTGCCCACACGTTCTTTGGTCAGCGGGTTTAAATAGCTCTGGCCGATAAAATACTGCTGGTAAGCCACGTTTTTTTCGCCGAGCCCAAAAATGTTTTCTTTTGCAAATTCTTCAGGTATTGTTTGTTCCTGTGCCATAACGGCATTACCTCCCATAATCATAAATGCGCATAATGCTAATAAAAGTTTTTTAGTTTTCATATGCTTTGCTCCTCTTTCGTAAATTTCCGCCTCCGGGCGGATTTTTTTATTTGCGGAACGGGGAAACTTTTTTATTCTGCCGGTACAACGGCGTTAATGGCGCTGATAGCGTTGAGCGTGCGCGGATAGCCGATGTAAGGCAGTGCCACGGTAACGGCGTCAATTAAATCCTGACGGGTGTTTCCTACGCCGAGGTTGCCGTTAACATGTGCTTTGGCCTGCGGGTCGCAGCAGCCGAGCGTGATAATTGCGGTAAAGGTAATCAGCTCGCGCTGTTTTAAATCAAGCACTTTGCGGGTGTAGTAATCGCCGAAGCAGTTGCCGCTGAGCCAGTTGTTAATGTGCGCCTGGTCGCCTTTGCCGGAATTTGCAAAACCGCGCATACGGTCGCCGAAGATGTCAACCTGCGTTTGTTCGCCTTTGGCAATGCGGTCGGCGTCGGTAGTTGTGCCCTGGTTTTCCAGCGGCAGTTTTACGCCTGCTTCTTCAAAAGCAATCTGCATTTCAATCAGCGCGGCCTTGCTGCGTGTAAAACCAACATAAGGCGTGCACTGGTAAAGGGTTTCGCGTATTTCTTCGGGCGTTGCCCCGGCATTTAACGCGCCTTTAACGTGAATGCCGATATCTTCCGGAGTGTTGTTGGCAGTTAAAACTACCAGTGTCAGCAGCTCTTTTTGTGCTAAAGGCATTTTTACCTGATTGTTCACATCGCTGTAAATAAATTTCTGCATAATCTCGCCAAGTTCCGGCGCGCCTTTAATGCTGCACGGATTTTCCGTACCGTAAAGGGCTTTAACGGCAGCGGAGCTTTCTTCCATTCTGTCCTGTGCCATAGCGGCATTACCTCCTATAAGCATGCAAGCGCAAAGCGCAAGCAAAATTCTGGCTGTTTTTTTCATAATAATCCCTGCCTTTTTAGCCTGCCCTGGGCAGGATTTGTTTTTACGCCTTTATTATAAAAGTTGAAGACGGCTCTAAGTCAAGGGCTGTTGAAAAATGTTCATAAAAATTTCTTATAAATAGCATTAAAAATACAATTTGTTTTAAGTTTACTCTGTTATATATGATAGTAAATAACTAAAAAACATGCTTTTATGCGGCAAGGCATGGCTTTGTAGCAAAAATAAGAAAAGTTTATGAAAAATTTGCGTAACGGGTTGACTGAAAGTAAAGTTAAAACTTTACAATAAAAAATACGGTTCCTGAGAGAGGAGGGGCGGCTTATGCTGCTGAGGCAGATTAAATATTTTGTAACCGTAGTGGACACCGGCAGCTTTACAGAAGCGGCCGAAGAATGTTTTATATCGCAGTCGGCAATATCCCAGCAGATATTGTCGCTGGAAAAAGAACTGGGGGTACAGCTTTTGGTGCGCAGCACGCGCCGCTTTACGCTGACTGAACCCGGAAAATACCTGTACAGCCACGGCAAAAAACTGCTCGGCGAAACTGAAAAACTTAAAAACGGCACCATTGCCGCAGCTGCCGGGCAGGAAGGCAGCCTGAAAGTGTGTTACCTTAACAGCTTTGCCGATGCCCGTTTGTATAAGGCGGTAAGCATGTTTAAACAGCAAAACGCAGGCGTTCGCCTGAATGTAAGCGGCGGCACGCATGACGAAATTGCCGCGCTTCTGCGCGACGGTAAAACGGATATAGCCTTTAACCTGCAAAGGCATGTGGTATCGGAAGAATACGAAATGCTGCCGGTAGTATCGCTGCCGTGCTTTATTGAAGTATCCTCCGTTTACGGCGGCTTTGAAGGCGGCCGCGCCGAGCTGAAAGATTTGGAGCAGATTCCCTGCATTCTGGTAGCGGATGAAAAACAGCGTGAAACGGAAAAGGATTTTTATACGCAGGTGCTGGGCTTTGAAGGCAGTTTTGTTTTTGCGCGCAGCGTAGAAGAAGCGCGCATTATGGCAGCGGCAGGCAACGGCTTTTTGTTTGGCGGCAGCGCTGCAACAGATACCAAGCCCAGCGAGGGCATCCGAATTTTGGCGCTGTACCAGGGCGGCAAGCAGGCGCAGATAAAATACTACCTCTTTTGGAAAAAGGACAACACCAATAATTACATTAAAGACTTTGCAAACGTAATTCTGGAAGCCTTCCGCCCGCAGAAAAATGCCGGCAATTAATAAGCGCCGCTAATAACTGGCATTAATTATTGAAATTGCAGATTAAACTGCCCGTTTATATAATAAAACTGTGAAGAAAGACTGGCCGGTCAGGCCGGTTGTTACTTTGCCCGGGAAAAGAAGGTTGGGAACATGAGATTTTTCTCCATCCCTTTTGGCAGTTTTAGCCGGAGTTTTTCACTGTTCCGTATTGCAAGTACGCCTTCTTTTTTTAAGGCTTTGCCAATTCCTCAGGGGCAAAGCCTTGGCTTAGTTATATTGCGCAAAAGGCACAGGTTAAAGGCAGGAGGCAAAACAGGTAGAGGAAACCAGGAGACTCGCACCGTAAGTTTTGGCAAAAGCCGGTAATTTGTACCTCCGCGCTTTATAAAATATAAAGTGTTTTTCTAAAAGGAGGAAAACAAAATGAAAAAATCCTTAGTATTAGCAATGGCTATGGCTCTCGGCGTAACTGCATCCGCATATGCAGCTAACCCGTTCAGCGATGTACCGGCCGGCCACTGGGCTTATGATGCTGTTAACAAACTGGCAGCAGAAGGCGTTGTAGACGGTTATCCCGACGGCACCTACGGCGGAGATAAACTGATGACCCGCTATGAAATGGCTCAGATTGTAGCAAAAGCAATGGCAAAAGGCGCTAATGTTGACAAATTAGCTGCTGAATTTGCTGACGAACTCGACAGCCTCGGCGTTCGCGTTGCTAACCTCGAGAAAAAATCTGACAACGTAAAAATCACCGGTCAGATCCGTCCTTCTTATCGTTCCGTTGATGGTGCAGGCAGCAATCATCAGGGTTATCTGCGTACCCGCCTGTTCCTGAATGGTCAGGTAAACGAAGACTGGACCTATACCGGACGTTTTGAAAACAGACAGTACTACACTGGCGGTGATAGCTGGGGCGGAACCCATGAAAGCGATGACGAAGTTGATCTGAACTGGGCTTACGTTTCCGGTCCTATCGGCGGCGTTAAAGTAGAAGCCGGCCGTCAGGACTTCGTAATGGGTGATGTAGTCGATAACCGCGGCGATGGTGTAAAACTCAGCTATGGCGACAATGTTAAAGTTATCGGCTGGGCTTATAAGGCTTCCAGCAGTGCTTGGACAAATACCGGCAATGGTTTCTTTGATGGCGGCGTAGAAGACGGCGACCGTGTATATGTAGCCGGTGTTGAAGGAAAATTTGGTGTAGTTGGTGCTGACCTCCATTACTATAAAGCTGATACTGCTCGTGAACAGGATATTTGGGAACTCGCTCTTGATGGCGAAATTGCTAAAGATTTGACCCTGCGTGGCAGCTATTTCTATGGTGACAGTGATGTTAATGGCTACGATGGTGATGAAAGCGGTTATTTGGTAGGCCTTGCTTATCGTGGAGCTAAAGCTTCTAAACCCGGCAGCTGGGGCTTGTATGCTAACTACAGCGACCGTCCGCTCGCAACCTTCCTTGAACCTACCCTGTTTGCAGGCGGCTATGCTGTATTCCCGGGAGATACCGCAGCAGGTGACGGTTATCAGGGCTATGATGTAGGTGCTAACCTGACTCTCGCTAAAAACATTGTATTCAATGTTAAATATGCTGATATGGAATCCCGTGAAGGCAGTGAAGATACTCAGACCTTGTGGACTGATGTAACTTTCACTTTCTAATTTAAAACTTCAGTTCTTCTAACATATAACCCTTTGAGGACGGCTTTTTGCCGTCCTCTTTTTTTATTAATATAAAGTGCGGCATAACTGCCTAAAATATTGGCGTACCCCTTTTTTGCCGCTTTGTGAAGGCGGTAAAGGCAGCCTTATAAATTTGAAAATATTAAAAACTTATTGCCTTAAAGCTTGACTTGGAAACGGCTCCAGCAGGTATAATTTAGGCAAATCAAATTTATTGCATGCCGTTATGGCTTAAAGGGGGGCATTGATATGGACAGGATTTCACGCAAAGATTTTTTAAAACTGGCAGGCTTTACGGTTTTGGGGCTGGCGGGCTGCAAGTTTGGCGACGCGGCCACGCAGGCATCGGCAGGTGCCGGGCAGCCGGTTAATGCTGCGGCAGGCAGTGCGGCAGCGGACGGCATAAGCCGCGCCAAAGTGTATTTTACGGATAAAATAAATGAAGACAGCATGGTAAAGCTGTATAAACTAATTAACAGCGATATTTATGGCAAAGTAGCGCTTAAAATACACACCGGCGAGCAGGGCGGCAAAAACTTCCTGCCGCGCAGTTTTGTTAAAGCCGTGCAGGAACAGATTCCAGGCAGCGTGATTGTTGAAACCAACACTGCCTATGGCGGCGGGCGCAGCACTACGGCGCGCCACCGCGAAACCATTATGGCCAACGGCTGGGATTTTTGCCCGGTGGATATTATGGACGAGCACGGCGCGGTAATGCTGCCGGTGCGCGGGGGCAAGCATTTTACGGAAATGTCCGTAGGCAAGAGCCTTGTGGATTACGACAGCATGGTAGTGCTGACGCATTTTAAAGGGCATAGCATGGGCGGCTACGGCGGTTCGCTTAAAAACATTGCCATTGGCTGCGCCGACGGTGAAGTTGGCAAAATAATGCAGCACGGCAGGGGCTTTAGCGTGCGCAACGCCGCTTTTATGGAAAACATGGTTGAAGCGGGCAAAGCCGTAACGGACTTTTTCGGCAAGCACATTGTTTATATTAACGTTATGCGCCGTATGTCCGTAGACTGCGACTGCGCCGGTGCGCGCGCGGCGGAACCTACTATCGGCGATATCGGCATTCTCGTTTCAACGGATATTCTGGCGATTGACCAGGCCAGCGTTGACCTTGTTTACAACAAGCCGGGCGGCGATAACAAAGACCTGATTGAACGCATTGAAAGCCGCGAAGGCTTGCGCCAGCTCAGCTATATGCGCGAACTGAAAATGGGCAATCCCAATTATGAACTGATAAAAGTGTAAAAATTTTTTAAATAAACCTTTTTGTACAGAATGGCACAGTTTTTGCCGTTGACTGCAAGTGCACTTTAACACCTATAATGAAACTGTAAGGTATGCTGATGCTTTTATTATATGGTTTGTTAAAGGGGGTCGTATCAATGGATAAACTGACAAGAAGGGACTTTTTAAAACTTGCCGGTACGGCGGCAATCAGCGCGGCGGCGTTCAGCCTGCCGGATTTTGGCAGGGCTTACGCGCAGGCGCCGGTTATTGGCAGTAAGCGGCTTAAAGCGCCGCTGGCAAACGGCAGCTGTGCCAAAGTATATTTTACCCGCCATATTGATGCGGAGCACATGGTTAAGCTGTACGAGCTTATTAACAGCGAAATTTACGGCAAGGTGGCAGTTAAGGTACACACCGGCGAAATCGGCGGGCAGAACTTTCTGCCGCGCGAATTTGTAAAAGCCGTACAGCAGCGCATACCCGACAGCAACATTGTAGAAACCAACACTTTATATAAACGCGGGCGGCATACTACGGAGCTGCACCGCAAAACCATCGCCGCCAACGGCTGGAATTTCTGCCCGGTGGATATTATGGACGAGCACGGCGCGGTAATGCTGCCGGTGCGCGGGGGCAAGCATTTTACGGAAATGTCCGTAGGCAAAAGCCTTGTGGATTATGACAGCATGATAGTGCTGACGCATTTTAAAGGCCACGCTGCCGGAGGTTTTGGCGGTTCGCTTAAAAACATCGCCATTGGCTGTGCCGATGCCAAAGTAGGCAAGGCCATGCAGCACAATGCCGATTTTTCCATCCGCGGGGCGCATTTTATGGAAAACATGGTTGAAGCTGGTAAAGCCGTAACGGATTTTTTCGGCAAACACATTGTTTACATTAACGTCATGCGCCGTATGTCCGTAGACTGTGACTGTGCCGGTGCGCGTGCGGCAGAGCCGACTATCGGCGATATCGGTATGCTGGCATCCGTAGATTTGCTGGCTATTGACCAGGCGAGCGTAGATTTGGTTTATGACAAACCGGGCAGCGACAACAAAGATTTGATTGAGCGCATTGAAAGCCGCGAAGGTTTGCGCCAGTTAAGCTACATGAAAGAACTGAAAATGGGCAACCCCAATTATGAACTTATCAGCATAGATTGAGGCGCTTTGTATAGTATAAGTAAAACGAAGGTTAGCCCAAGATTAAATTTTAAATAAGGCTTGACTTAGAGCTGACTGCAAGTGTTACTATATATGTAGCAAAGCATAAAACTTATAATAAAGCAGCTGCAAGGAGGAATTATTATGTTTGGTTTAGGCTTACCCGAACTTTTGCTTATTTTGGTTATCGGTCTTATTTTCTTTGGCCCCGGCAAACTGCCGGAAATCGGTTCTGCCCTTGGCAAGAGCATGAAAGAGTTTAAACAGGCTGTAAACAGCACTGAAACGGAAATTAAAAAAGCCGGTGAAATTACCGAAAGCGCAGAAACCAAAGAAGCTGTGCCTGCCGGTGTGGAAACTGTACAGGCGGAAGCCAAAAAGTGACGGCGCAAGCTATGGATAATGGCCGTCCGTTAGATAACAATGATGAGGCAATGACCTTAACGGAACACCTGGGCGAGCTGCGGCGCAGAATTCTGCACAGCCTGGCGGCGCTTGCTGCCGGTACGCTGGTAAGCAGCTTTTATATTGACGAAATTGTGGCAGTGCTGACGGCGCCTGCCACCAATTTGTATTATATGCGCCCGGCGGAAGCATTTTTTATTTATATTAAAATTGCGCTTGCCTGCGGCGTGCTGATTGCCGCTCCGGTTTTGTTTTATGAGCTGTGGGCGTTTCTGGTGCCGGCCTTAACCGGCAGGGAGCGTTCGGCGCTGATGCTGTTTGTGCCTTCGTCGGTGCTTTTGTTCTGGGCGGGCATTGCTTTTGCATACTTTTTTGTATTTCCGCAGGGGCTGCACTTTTTTACAACCTTTGCAGGCGGCAATATTGCGCCGATGCTTTCGATAGAAAGCTATCTGGACTTTTTCCTGATGCTGGTTGTGCCTTTCGGCTTTATTTTTAACCTGCCCATGGTGCTTATTGTGCTGGCGCAGATGGGTGTGGTAACTTCTGCTTTGCTGAAGCGCGGGCGGCGCTATATGGTGGTTGCTTCGTTTATTTTAGCGGCAATCATTACGCCGACGCCTGATGTGGTAACGCAGACACTTCTGGCAGTGCCGATGATTTTATTATATGGGCGTGTATTTATTGTATTTTTGATAATATTCAAGTACATATATTTCTT
>OQVI01002013.1_pt1 | contig 13444 bp, 10 predicted proteins | sample 1691651 | NCBI WGS metagenome assembly OQVI01 (sample SAMN03418287, study PRJEB22391) | human gut metagenome | biome: human-gut; feature: organic feature; material: feces | host: Homo sapiens | place: Italy | collected 2013-04
AGCGGACTACATGATTCTGTGGGGTTGTACAAACGTCCGCGTCCCGAGCAGATGGCGGCTTGTGAATGGTGGATGGATATTTTTGGTATTGCAGATTTGAAAGACCGGAATTTCTTGCAGTTGTCCAGTGGCGAGCAGCGTCTGGTGTTGTTGGCCCGTGCTTTTGTGAAGGATCCTGAGTTGCTTATTTTGGATGAGCCTTTGCATGGGTTGGACTTGTACAACCGCCAGTTGGTGAAAGATGTGATAGAAACTTTCTGTCGTCGTAAGGACAAGACCATGATTATGGTGACACATTATCAGGAAGAGTTGCCCGCATGTATAACTAACTTTCTTTTCTTGAAGCGGAATTAAAAGTTCTTTTTCTAAAGGTACGTTCCGGGCAGACGGAAGACGACTGGTTAAACGATAGTGCCCTGTCGCTTTCCGGACAAGCCGGGATGTTGGGCTGAGTACAAATAATCCTACTGTTCGTTTCATAAATATAGCATTGAAATTTTTAAAAGAAAACGAATCATGGAAAACACATTAAAAAAGCCTATGACAGGCATTATTCCTCCTTTAGTGACTCCGTTACTGGATAATGACAAACTGGATATTGATGGTTTGGAAAGGTTGATAGAACGATTGATAAAAGGAGGAGTGCACGGATTATTTATACTGGGTACCACCGGAGAAGCGCAGAGTATCAGTTACCGGCTTCGCCATGAAATGATAAAGGAAACTTGCCGTATCAATGCCGGAAGACTTCCGGTTCTGGTTTGTATTTCCGATACTTCAATTGTAGAAAGTATTCATCTGGCACATGTAGGGGCCGAGTGTGGTGCTTCAGCCGTAGTTTCCGCTCCCCCTTACTACTTTGCTCCGGGACAGCCTGAACTGGCCGAATTTTATGAGGACCTGATTCCTCAGTTGCCGTTACCTATCTTCTTGTACAATATGCCGTCGCACACGAAAGTGAATTTTGCTCCGGCTACTATTCAACGTATTGCCCGTAATCCTCAGGTGGTGGGGTTCAAGGATAGTTCGGCTAATGCCGTTTATTTCCAGTCCGTGATGTATGCCATGAAGGACAGACAGGATTTCGCCATGTTGGTGGGACCGGAGGAAATTACGGCAGAGTGTGTGTTGCTGGGTGGACATGGGGGGATCAACGGAGGTGCCAATATGTTCCCGGAATTATATGTAGATCTTTATCATGCTGCGGTAGCGCGTGACATGGAAACCGTAAGTCGGCTGCAACCCTTGGTGATGCAAATCAGTAGCAGTATTTATACCGTGGGGCAGCATGGCTCCAGTTATTTGAAAGGATTGAAATGCGCGTTGTCTTTATTGGGCGTTTGTGATGATTTTGTTGCGGCTCCTTTCCATCGCTTCAATGTTCCGGAACGCGAGAAGATACGCAAGGCGTTGGAGGCACTCCCTTTTTGTCCGGAATTGAAACCTTAAATGCTCGGTCTGTATGCATATCATTGATATAATCGTCTTTTTGTTGTTTACCGGCGGAGTCGTGGCCTTCGGTTGTTCTTTCTTTAAGAAGAAAGGTACCTCCGAGGAGTTCACTTCTGCCGGAAGAAGTTTGCCCGGCTGGGTGGTGGGGATGTCCATTTTCGCCACGTATGTCAGCAGTATCAGTTATCTGGGATATCCGGGAAAGGCCTTTCGGGAGATTGGAATGCATTTGTATTCAGTCTTTCTATTCCTATCGCCTCTTATTTTGCGGCTCGTTACTTTGTGCCTTTTTACCGGAGTCAGGACAGCATATCGGCTTATAGCTTTTTGGAAAACCGTTTCGGTCCTTGGGCACGTATATATGCTTCGTCCTGCTATCTGCTCACCCAGATAGCACGTACAGGGTCTATCCTGTATTTGTTGGCGTTGCCCATGAATGTATTGTTGGGATGGCATATCCAGACCATTATTGTTGTAACCAGTGTGGCTATTGTGCTTTATTCCATGTTGGGTGGCATGAAGGCTGTCATTTGGACAGAGGCCATACAGGGAATTATTCTGATCGGAGGTGCGTTGGTATGTATGTTTATTTTGCTTTTTGATATGCCCGGAGGTCCGGTGCAGACTTTCTCCATCGCCATGGAAGATGGTAAATTCAGCTTGGGAAGCTTTGGAAGCAGTTTAAGTGAGTCCACTTTTTGGGTGTGTCTGATTTATGGTATATTTACTAATTTGCAGAACTATGGTATAGACCAGAGTTATGTGCAACGTTATCATACGGCGAAGAATGAGAAGGAGGCTAAGTTTTCGGCCTTGTTCGGAGGATATTTGTTTATTCCCGTTTCGGCCGTTTTCTTTATGATAGGGACTGGACTGTATGCGTTCTATAAAGTGCATCCGGGGATCTTGCCCGACGGGGTGGGGGCGGATTATGTCTTTCCGTTTTTTATAGTCAATGAGTTGCCGGTGGGGTTGACAGGCCTGCTGATTGCTTCTATCTTTGCCGCAGGTATGAGTACCATTGCGACCAGTGTCACTAGTTCGTCTACCATCATTCTGACGGATTATTATCAGCGGTTCCGCAAACATGCCGGAAACAGGGAGCGGATGTTGGTGCTGAAACTCTCCAGTGTAGGAGTGGGAGTGGCAGGGATTCTGGTGGCTTTTGCCTTTATGAGTGTGCAAAGTGCGCTGGATGCCTGGTGGGCGTTGGCGTCTATTTTCAGCGGAGGCATGTTGGGACTGTTTCTATTGGGGTATATTTCGAAGAAAGCACGTAATTTTGATGCGGTACTGGGAGTCGTTTGTGGAGTAATTCTGGTTTGTTGGATTGTGATATCCCCCTTTGTACATGCCAATCTGGCTATCGTGTTCGGGACGTTGCTGATATTTTTGGTGGGATTCCTGAGTGCTAATCTGCTTAATAAGAGAAGATGTAAGTAGAATAACTTAATTTTATAAAACTCAACTTTATAGAAAAGAATTTTTCATCTGAAACTTGACATTCTTCATTGACAATAAGAAGGCCGTATCACTTTTGAGTAATGATACGGCTTTTCTGTATTTGTCGGTTACAATCTGTAACCTTTAGAATGTTCATTTTGGTTTTGATTCACTCTCCGGTTTATTAATCGTTTCATCGTTCTCCTTATCAGATAAATCTTTTCAGCTCATTGACCCTGTTTAATGCGGCATTGAAATCTTCCACCAGTTCTTTCATCACTTCGTCTACCGTCTGTAATTTATGTATGCATGATGCGACTTGTCCTATTTCCAGTTCACCTTCGAATAAATCTCCTTCAAAGATTCCCTTTTTGGCACGTCCTTTTCCTAACAAAGTGCGTAGTTCATCCGTTGTTGCGCCACGGCTTTCCGCTTCTTCTACTTGTTTGAAGAAATCATTCTTGACCAACCGGACGGGAGAGAGCTGTTTCAATGTCAGTTGGGTATCTCCTTCATTCAGTCGCAGACACCGGTCTTTGAATGTGAAATGAGCAGAACTCTCTTCGGTTAATGCAAAGCGCGTCCCTATTTGCACCCCGTCGGCCCCCAATGCCATAGCAGCCAGTATGCTTTCTCCCGATCCGATACCTCCGGCAGCTATCAACGGCACAGTGGTGATCTGTCTGACGGCTGGAATAAGACATAGGGTGGTCGTTTCCTCCCGTCCGTTATGTCCTCCTGCTTCGAATCCTTCGGCTACGATGGCGTCTACACCTGCTTCTTCACATTTGGCGGCAAACTTGGTGCTTGCCACTACATGGGCCACAATGATTCCATGCTCATGCAGGTGTTCTGTCCAGGTCTTTGGATTTCCGGCAGAGGTGAAGACGATTTTCACACCCTCTTCTATTACCATATTGATAAGGATGTCTATTTCGGGATACATCAGCGGAATGTTTACTCCGAAAGGTTTGTCTGTCGCCGCTTTGCATTTCTGTATGTGTTCGCGTAAGGTCTCGGGATGCATGGAGCCTGCTCCTATCAGTCCCAGTCCTCCGGCGTTACTTACTGCGGAGGCTAGTCGCCAACCGCTACACCATACCATTCCTCCCTGTATGATGGGATACTTTATTCCAAAAAGATTGCAAATTCTGTTCATATGTAATAATTTAGTGATTTGTCTATTTGCTAATGTACCAATAACTATGTGGGACATAATACAGCCGATTAGCACATTGACGAATAGTTCATTATACAAAACAACTAACTTTTATTGAATGTTTTAGGGAGAAAGTAGTGAAAAAAGGAAAAATTCTTAGAAATTTTAAGGTTTGTAGAACAGAAATGGTCTATCTTTGTTCTCAGAATTAAAATTGTATATTTATAAACGGATAAAAAACATGTTATTACAACTGCTATTTGTACTTGTCGCTATTATTGTAGGTGCCCGTCTGGGAGGTATCGGACTGGGAGTGATGGGAGGTGTGGGCCTTGCCATATTGACCTTTGTTTTCGGACTTCAACCTACCGCTCCCCCTATTGATGTGATGTTGATGATTGTCGCCGTTATCTCTGCCGCCTCTTGTATGCAGGCTGCCGGCGGACTGGACTATATGGTGAAATTAGCAGAACGGTTGTTGCGTCGTAACCCTTCACAAGTGACTATCCTGAGTCCGTTGGTTACTTATCTGTTTACTTTTGTCGCAGGTACGGGGCATGTGGCCTACTCTGTGCTTCCTGTCATAGCCGAGGTGGCTACGGAAACTAAAATTCGTCCTGAGCGTCCTTTAGGCATTGCCGTTATCGCCTCGCAACAGGCTATTACTGCCAGCCCTATCTCTGCCGCTACCGTAGCGTTGCTGGGATTGCTGACAGGATTTGACATCACTCTGTTTGATATTCTGAAGATTACTATTCCCGCTACATTAATCGGTGTGCTGGTGGGAGCTTTCCTTTCAAAGAAGGTGGGTAAAGAGTTGTTGGAAGATCCCGAATACTTGCGCCGCTTGGAAGCCGGGATGATTGATACAAAACATGTGGAGCTGAACGATGTGAAGAATATGTTTCATGCCCGTATCTCGGTGATAATTTTTATTGCCGCCACGCTGTTGATAGTGTTGTTCGGTTCTATTCCTGTCATGCGTCCTGTGTTCAATGGTACGGCTTTGGATATGCCGGCTATTATTGAGATTTTGATGTTGTGTGCGGCGGCTGTTATTCTTCTCATTTCACGTACGGATGGAATTAAAGCTACACAAGGCAGTGTGTTTCCTGCCGGGATGCAGGCGGTAATCGCTATATTTGGTATTGCATGGATGGGAGATACCTTCATTAATGGAAACATTACGGAACTGACAGGCTCTATTGAGGGGATTGTGCGCCAAATGCCCTGGTTGTTCGGTCTGGCATTGTTTGTCATGTCCATTTTGCTTTATAGCCAGGCTGCTACGGTGCGTGCCATTGTGCCGTTAGGGATAGCACTGGGTATTTCTCCGATGATGTTGATTGCTTTGTTCCCTGCTGTCAACGGATATTTCTTTATTCCTAATTATCCTACAGTGGTGGCAGCTATAAATTTTGACCGTACAGGAACAACAGGCATTGGAAAATGGATTCTGAATCATTCGTTCATGATGCCTGGGATGGTGGCCACCATTGTTTCTATTGTGGTAGGCCTGCTGCTGGTACAGGTGTTCTAGAAAGGAAAGGGGGTAGGTGTAGTCGGACTTGAAGATGAGTGATCTTCTGCCTGTAACATTTATAATGATTCGATGTATACATATATATCATCGGCACATCTTCTTCTTTGTGTGAACAAAATTTCCAAATAATTATTATAGTAATAAAACCTAAACTTGAAAAGATTATGAACGGATTAAGAAAACTCAGCCTTATGGCGGCAATGCTGGTATGTACCACATTGGCTGCTGTCTCCCAAAAGCCTAATATCCATATATTGGCTACAGGGGGGACTATTGCCGGAACAGGCGCTTCGGCTACTAAAACAAATTATACTGCCGGACAGGTGGCTATCAGCACATTGCTGGAAGCGGTTCCCGAAGTGAACAAAATAGCCAATGTGACCGGGGAACAGATTGTAAAAATCGGTTCTCAGGACATGAATGATGCCGTATGGCTGACGTTGGCCAAGCGTATCAACGAGCTTTTCAGCCGTGGAGATGTGGACGGTATCGTGATTACTCACGGAACTGACACAATGGAAGAAACCGCCTTTTTCCTGAACTTGACTGTGAAGAGTGACAAGCCTGTTGTATTGGTAGGAGCCATGCGCCCCTCTACGGCCATGAGTGCGGACGGACCGTTGAACTTGTATAATGCGGTAGTTACTGCCGCTGCTAGGGAATCACGGGGTAAAGGTGTCGTAATTGCCATGAACGGTTTGATTTTGGGAGCCCACGGAGCCATGAAGACCAATACGGTGGATGTACAGACTTTCCAGTCTCCTAACTCCGGTGCGTTGGGATATGTATTGAATGGTAAGGTTTTTTATAATATGGAATCTTTGAAACGCCATACCACCGGTTCCGATTTTGATGTGGCCCACCTTGACAAGCTGCCGAAAGTAGGTATCGTTTACAGTTATTCCAATGTAGAGGCTGATGTTATGATCCCTTTTCTGAATAATGGTTACCAAGGTATTATTCATGCCGGTGTGGGGAATGGCAACATTCATCAGAATTTGTTTCCGATATTGGAAAAGGCCCGTCAGCAAGGTATTTTGGTAGTGCGTTCCAGCCGTGTTCCTACCGGACCGACCACATTGGATGCCGAGGTGGATGATAATAAATATCAATTCGTGGCTTCACAAGAGTTGAATCCTCAGAAAGCGCGTGTGTTGTTGATGTTGGCATTAACTAAAACAAAAGACTGGAAGAAGATTCAGGAATACTTCAACGTATACTAGTCCATCCGGCACTTTTTCTTTTTATCTCTTTTTCTTTTGCGCGCATAAAAGAAAAAGAGAATACATTATAACCTAAAACTTTGACTTATGAAAAGAATAATGTTAGTATGCCTGACAGCCCTTGCTGTCTCAGGTACTTACTCTTTATATGCCCAATCTTCCGGAAGTGATTTCATGGTCGGTGACAAAAGCCTGTTTGAAGAAGTCACCGGTATCAAGAAGAAAACGGACAAGTTCAATCTCTATCTTAATATGCACGGTGATTTCAACATGAAATGGAATGATTCCGGATTTGATCAGGGCGCATTCGAAATGAAGCAGCTCCGTATCGAAATGAAGGGGGATATCAATGATTGGTTGAGTTACCGTTACCGTCAGCGTCTGAATCGGGGTAACGATGGTTCCGGCAATATAGATAATGTACCTACCAGCATAGATTGGGCAGGAGTAGGCATCAGATTAAATAAGTTCTCATTTTTTGCCGGAAAGCAATGTGTCTCGTATGGTGGTATAGAATTTGATTTGAATCCGATTGATATTTACGAATATAGTGACATGATAGAGCACATGAGTAACTTCATGACCGGTTTGAATGTGGCATACAACTATAATCCTTATCAGCAGATACAATTTCAGGTATTGAACAGCCTGAACGGGCCGTCCGAGGAGATGTATGGGGATTTGGAACGTACCAAACTGCCGTTAGTTTATACCTTGAACTGGAACGGAAATTTCCTGGATGTTTTCAAAACCCGTTGGTCTGCCTCTGTTATGAACGAAACGAAGGGCGAAAAGATGTATTATTACGCTTTGGGTAATGAATTTAATTTCAGCCCTAAATGGCATGCCTATTTTGACTGGATGTATTCTCGTGAAGGAGTAGACCGTAAAGGGATTATAACTAACATCGTAGGAACTGATAATCAGGCACACAATGCTTTTAATGCCGAATATATGTCCTATGTGTTGCATGTGAATTATCGTTTTGCCCCAAAGTGGAACTTGTTTGCAAAAGGAATGTATGAAACTGCTTCCGTTTATAAGGCAAGTGATGAAGTGGAAAAAGGGAAATATCGCACGGCATGGGGATATGCAGGAGGTATAGAATTTTATCCGATGGAGAGCAATCTGCACTTCTTCCTGGCATACGTGGGGCGTTCCTATAAATATACCGATCGTGCAAAGGCGTTGGGTGAGGACAATTTCAGTACCCATCGTGTGTCAGTGGGATTCATTTGGCAGATGCCTGTATTCTAGCTCATGCTTTCCTTTTTTGTTTGTTATGAAGAATCGGCAGGCAACTTGTTGCCTGCCTGCTATTTATCATGAAAATGTCTTTCTTTTATCAGAATTAAAGCCGTTACCTTTTTTATCATACACGTCATAAATCAGCCTGGCAACTTTTCATGAATGGGTTACAGAGTTTCCTGACTTTATCTGATTCGGGAATATTTTTCCTGTTTATTGTATGGACCGGAGATTTTTCTTTCCGAAAAACTTATCAATAATCAATGCGATAGCCCCATCGCCCGTCACATTACAAGCAGTACCGAAACTATCCATGGCAATGTAAAGTGCTATCATCAAAGCCTGTTCACTTTCTCCGAATCCCAGCATGGAAGACAGGATCCCCAATGCAGCCATGATGGCTCCTCCCGGTACTCCCGGTGCAGCTACCATCGTGATTCCCAGCATAAAGATGAATCCTGCAAACATGGGGAAATCAAATGGCATTCCTTGCATAATCATCAGTGCCAGTGCGCAAGCAACAATCTTCAACGTGCTTCCCGACAGATGAATTGTGGCACATAGCGGAATGACAAATCCGGCTATATCCTCCGTGACCCCATTCTTGACAGTCTGTCGCAAAGTCACCGGAATGGTGGCTGCCGATGACTGTGTGCCCAATGCTGTGAAATAGGCAGGCATCATCTTTCCCAGTAGTTTGAACGGATTCCGATGTACAAACAGCGCTGCAATGGTATATTGAAAAACCAACAGGAAGATGTGAAGCAGGAAAATGACTCCGATGATCTTGATAAATACCATCAGAATGTTATATACCTGTCCGGAATGGGTCATATTCAGGAATATACCGAATATATAGATAGGCAGTAGGGGCAGAATCACCGTCTGGATGGTTTTGACTATGATTTCTTTGAAATCGTTACATACGTTTTTCAGCGCTGTACTATCCAAATGTGCGATGCCCAGACCTAGTGTGAAGGCTAAAATCAAGGAAGTCATCACATTCATCACCGGGGGGATGGCTACAGTGAAGAATGGAGAAATATCATGTGCCTCGCTGATTTGTTCTATCGGTGCTCCCGGAGTAATCATGGAAGGGAAAAAAGTCACTCCGGTGAAATAAGACAGGAAACCGGAGAACAACGTGGCGCTGTATGCTACCAATGTCGTTATCACCAGCATCTTTCCTGCCTCCTTACCGATATCGGCAATGGCAGGAGTGACCAGTCCGAGAATAATCAGTGGAATGATGAAACCCAAAAATTCGCTGAAGATTCCGTTGAAAGTCACAAATACTCTGACCAATTCGCCGGGAAGAACGTTTCCGAATCCTATACCCAATGTGATGGCGATGATAATTCGGGCTAATAAGCCGATTTTTAACCTCTTCATGATAATGTGTTATTATTCAAATTGCAAAGATAGAATTATTGAACAAATAACCTATCAAATTGTTAAATATAAAAAGAATAATTTATGGAAAAGGCAGATATAGGATTAATCGGATTAGGTGTGATGGGGCAGAACCTTGCTCTGAATCTTGCCAACAAGGGATGGAAGGTTGTAGTATGGAACCGTACCGTTCCTGGAAAAGAAGAAAATGTAGTGGAACACTTTATAGCCAACCGCGCCAAAGGAAAAGGCATCATAGGCAGTAATGAACTGACAGATTTTGTCGAAGCACTGAAAACTCCGCGTGTCATCCTTTTGATGGTACAGGCGGGTCCCGCTGTCGATGAACTGACGGGCAAGCTGTTTCCTTTGATGGAAAAGGGTGATATCCTCATTGACGGAGGCAACTCTTATTATGAAGATACGGAACGTCGTGTAAAGGAACTTTATGATAAAGGAATGTACTTTGTAGGTTGCGGCATTTCAGGAGGTGAGGAGGGTGCTTTGCATGGAGCGTCCATCATGCCCGGTGGTGCGCAAGAGGCATGGTCAGTCATTCAGCCGATGCTGAAAAGTATTGCGGCAAAAGCTGAGGATGGTACTCCGTGTTGTGAGTGGGTAGGTCCCGGTGGCGCAGGCCACTATGTAAAAATGGTGCATAATGGCATAGAATATGGGGATATGCAGCTGATTGCTGAAACTTATTTCGCCATGAAGCACCTGCTGGCGTTGAAGAATGAACAGATGGCGGATATTTTTGAACAATGGGACAAAGGACGTCTGCATAGTTACCTGATAGAGATTACTTCGGCCATTCTGCGTCATAAAGAAGAAGGAGGCGATTATTTGCTCGATAACATTCTGGATGCTGCGGGACAAAAAGGAACGGGTCGCTGGAGTGTCATTAACTCCCTACAACTAAATACACCACTGGGCGTGATTGCCGAGGCGGTTTTTGCCCGTAATCTGTCGGCAGAGAAGAACTTGCGCGTGCTGATGTCCAAACATTATATGCATGTGGAGAATCATCCGGTATATAATTATCAGGATACGGTGATCGGATTGGAAAGTACCTTATATGCGGCTCGTCTGACAGGCTATGCGCAAGGGTTTGCTCTGATGTGCACTGCCAGTGAGCAATATGGCTGGAAGTTGAATCTTTCCACTATCGCGCTGTTGTGGCGCGCCGGATGCATTATTCGTTCTGCTTTTCTGAACGACATTGCCGAGGCCTATCACCGTGCACCGGGATTGTCGCATCTGTTGCTGGACGAGCATTTCGGACGGGAAGTAATGGAAGCCCTGCCCGCGTGGAAGAAATACATCGGTGTCATGTTGAGAGAAGGGTTGCCCGTACCTGTACTTTCCGCAGCGTTGAATTATTTTCTAGGTTTGACCACCAACCGTTCCCCAGCCAATATGATTCAAGCGATGCGTGATTATTTCGGAGCTCATACCTTCGAGCGTGTGGACAGTCCACGGGGGGAATTTTTCCACGAACATTGGGAAGACAACTATTGATATGTCGCAACACAAAGCATTATACATTCATTTTTAAAAGAAAGAATCATGAGTTTACCACATAGTTTATTTTTGGTCATCTTCGGTGCATCCGGTGATTTAACCCGGCGCAAACTGATGCCTGCCTTGATAAAGATACATAACGGGAAACGCTTCCCCGAGCATTTTGCCATTATCGGCTGTGCCCGTACTGCATACACGGACGAGACCTATCGTGCCTATCTGAAAGAAGAACTGATAAAATTCGGTTTTCTTACTAAAGAGGAAATGGAAACATTGGACGATTTTCTCTCTACTGTTCATTACCAGTCCATGGACCCGGCTGACGAAACCACTTATTTTCTGTTGAATGACCGTTTGAAGGAGCTTTCGCCTCAATATGAGAATAATGGGAACTATTTGTTCTATCTGGCAACTCCGCCCTTGCTTTATGAATTGATTCCGAAATGTCTGCATGATGCGGGCTTGTTGAAAAAGCCTGGATTAAAGCGTATCATTGTCGAGAAGCCTTTCGGATACGACCTGGCTTCCGCTCAGAAACTAAATAAAATCTATGCCGCTTATTTTAAAGAAGAGGATATCTACCGCATCGATCATTTTCTGGGCAAGGAAACGGTGCAGAATATTATGGTGACCCGTTTTGGAAGTACTATTTACGAACCGATATGGAACCGTAACTATATAGATTATGTAGAAATCACTGCGGTGGAAAATATGGGTATAGGTACTCGCGGAGGATATTATGACGGGGCGGGAGCTCTGCGCGATATGGTACAGAACCATTTGATGCAGTTGCTTGCTATTACTGCCATGGAACCACCGGCCAAGTTTGACAAGAATGGTTTCCGTAACGAGGTGATCAAGGTCTACCAATCCCTTCGTCCGCTGACTGATAAGTATATCCGTGATAATGTCATCCGCGGACAATATATTGCTGGTGATGACCGTATCGGTTATCGTGAAGAAAAGAATGTTCGTCCTGATTCCCGTACAGATACCTACGTGGCGATGTGTCTGTATGTGGATAACTGGCGTTGGCAGGGAGTGCCTTTTTATATCCGTACCGGAAAGCAGATGCCTACCAAGGTGACCGAAATTGTGGTTCATTTCAAACCTGCTCCTATGCAGATGTTCCAAATGAAGGAAGGCTTTTACAAAGGTGAGGAACTGATTATCCGTATTCAACCCGACGAGGGAATTCTTCAGCGCATAGCCATGAAAGAACCTGGTGCCGGTTTCTATATGGGAACCATGGAGATGGACTTCAGCTATGACCAGCACGATCAGGAAACGGGGGATGCGTATGTACGCCTGTTGGAAGACAGTCTGGTGGGTGATCCTACACTTTTTACCCGTTCCGATGCTGTGGACGAGAGCTGGACTTACTTTGATAAGATTCTGGATTATTGGAAGAAGCATCCCGAAACTCCTCTTTATGGGTATCCTGCAGGAACATGGGGACCGAAAGAAGCGGATGTATTGATCAACCGCAGTCATTCCGAATGGACAAACCCGTGCAAGAATCTGACACATTCCAATTTATACTGTAAATTGTAAGTCGTCATCTGTGGATAGTAAATTTAAAACAGCAAACTCTAAGTAATAAATAGTGAATAAGATGATTGACCATAACTTTTATGCGTCGCCTGTACAAGCGTCGCAAACCTTGATAACTCATATATTGGAAGCGATGGATAAAGAGCTTGAACGGCCTTTTACCATTGCTCTTTCCGGAGGAACTACTCCTGCCACACTTTTTGAGGTTTGGGAGCGTGAATATGCCGCATATACCCCTTGGTCCCGTATTTATTTCTATTGGGTAGACGAGCGTTGTGTGCCACCTGGCGATGATCAGAGCAACTTTGGCTTGGCCTATCGTCTGTTGTTTAGTAAGGTAGGTATTCCCGCCAGTCATTGCTACCGTATTGTGGGTGAGGGCGCTCCCGAAGAAGAAGCCAAACAGTATTCTTCCATAGTCAAGACCACCGTTCCGACCGTGGACGGTGTGCCTGTTTTTGATTTTGTATTATTAGGGATAGGAGAGGACGGGCATACATCATCCATTTTCCCCGACCATCAGGAACTTCTTACCGCCGGGGAACCGTATGAGGTGTCCGTCAATCCTTATAATAAAACAGTGCGTATATGCATGACGGGACGTCCCTTGATAGAAGCCCGGCATACCTGTTTTCTAGTGACGGGCGAGAACAAATGCAGTATTTTGAAAGAAATCCTTGATAAAAACAAGGAAGGGGTCTATCCGGCATCTTATATTTGGCATCATGCACGTAATTCGCAACTGTATGCATCACTTGTATCATAATATTTCTTTTAGATGAAGAGTTTAAACGAAAATAACTTTCTAGATGGGAAATGAATCAACTATGGATGCTATGTCTCCTATAGATATAAAAAAAGGAGCAACGCCTTGCTCCAACCTTTGTTAACCTTAAATCTAATACT
>OQVI01002032.1_pt1 | contig 13383 bp, 10 predicted proteins | sample 1691651 | NCBI WGS metagenome assembly OQVI01 (sample SAMN03418287, study PRJEB22391) | human gut metagenome | biome: human-gut; feature: organic feature; material: feces | host: Homo sapiens | place: Italy | collected 2013-04
GGTGATTTCCTTATCGAGCTGAAGGCAAACCAGAGAACTCTGCGATATGGGGTTGAGGACAATGTCGAACTTGCAGAGCCTGTGGATGTATATTCGGAAGGCCCTTTTCTTGAACATGGCAGAATAGAGACCAGAGTATGCCGTATCTTTCGTGGAAATGACCTGATTACGGACAGGAAAAAGTGGAATGGAAATCTGACGGTTGTCGAAATACGGACTGCAACGGAGAGAAAATCTGATGGTCAGAAATCTTCCGAGAGGAGGTTCTATGTCTCCAGTTTTCACGGAAGTGCCAGGCGGCTGAGTACAATAGCCAGAATGCATTGGGCAATAGAAAGCATGCACTGGGACCTTGACCGCAACCTGAGGCAGGACTTCATCAGGCGGAATAGTGCAAGGTCCGCCAGAAACCTTGACACGATACAGAGGATAGTACTGGCAATACTTTCTATATGGAAAGGTAAAAGGAAAAAGCTCTCCGACAAGGCTAAGGGAACGGCCGAACTTATTAGAGAACTTTCTTTGGACTTTACCGCAATGATACATATGCTGGATCAAAAATGAGATAATTTGTAATTTCAGAGGATTCGTAACGTTTTGGGTATCAATCATAACAAAATCCCTACTTCCCATAAGAAGTGGGTGGGGGAATTATGTGCCTTTATCTAAGCTTAAATGAAAGAGCCGTGGCTACCCGATATGGCTGTCTTTTCAATTTATCGGGAAGAATAAAAAAAACATCAGCATATTTTGGGGAAAACATGCTGATGTTTTTTTATTTTTTGTACAAAATACAGAAGCTTTTGTACGATTTATTTTGAGACTTCTAGCATTCTTATAATCAGGATCTTATTCTGTTAAGCTAAGCATCTGTGCTTCCTGAGGAACATAATCTCCCTGGAAGAAACGGCTGGCACGAAGCAGGTGTCGCCAGATACTTACCAACTCTTGTGATTCCTGAAGAATGTTCAGATATACCATCGAAGCTTTCAGGCTTGTGCTGTCTGCTTCCTGCATGCGGTTCATCTGCTGTTTGCGCAATGCTGATATCTTATTCTTCAAAGCATCACCTTTTACTAAAATATCATCGGCTTCGGCATAGTTGTTGTTTTCGATGACTGTTTGAGTACGATCCATCAGCTGACAGAGTTCTTCACGTATTGGTAAGAATTCTGCGATGCAATCTTTTGATATCGGGTTGAAGTTGTTGTCTACGTGTTCCTTACAAGGTTCACAAATACGCTTCAAGCAGTATAACATCTGTTCGCAGCTGTTACTTCCCAGGTGGAACCATGTATTCTTTTCGATAGCAATAGGAATAGGTATACGACGTAAACCGAGAATTTCTTTACGACGACGTTTTTTCAACATTTTCTTTTGATCGTCGGTTGAACTCATTACTTTCTTCAACTGTTTCAAGTCTTCGTTGATGAATCCGTCGGTTACTTGCATATAAGCCTGTTCGGTATAGTTGATGTAGTCGGTCAATGTTTCTTTCACGTGCAGACGGAGCAGTGACAAGACTTCTGCTTTGTCTTTGCTTGCCATCATACGTTTGAACGTATCGTCCTGCTGTTCTGCCTTTTCTTTCTTGCTGTATTTAATGTTACTGCGAACCAGCAAGAATACTGCAACACAGATGAAGATAAACATTCCAACAAAGCTAGTGTAGAACATGATGGCAGTAACCAGTGCACAGATAGTAAAGGCTACGAAAGCTGTAATGAACCATCCGCCGATAACTGACAGCATTCCAGTGATACGGTATACAGCGCTTTCACGTCCCCAAGCACGGTCGGCAAGTGAAGAACCCATAGCTACGATAAAGGTAACGTATGTAGTAGAAAGCGGCAACTTCATTGTTGTACCGATAATGATCAACAAACCAGAAAGTACCAGATTGACTGCTGCACGAACCATATCGAATGCTGCTCCATTTTCCAGGATAACTTCATCCTTGTTGAAACGGCTGTCTATCCAGCGGCGCATTCCTACCGGAATTACTTTTACCATGAATTCATTAATCGTTGTGGCGCGGCGTACGATGGTACGTGCCAGAGCAGATGAGCCGAACATTTCGTCACCCTCTTCCTGACGTGCCAGGTCGACAGATGTCTTGATTACGTTTTTAGCTTTCTTAGAGGTAGCAAGTGCATATACCATGATGATACCCGAAGCAAGCAGGAAGATGGCCGGAGTCTTGGCAGATGACATAAGAGAACTCATCATGAAGTCGTGTATACCTGCACCGTTCGAATTGGCAACGTAGTCGGTATAAGCTGAGAAACCGGCAAGAGGTACACCGATAAAGTTTACAAGGTCGTTTCCAGCAAAAGCCAGAGCCAGTGCGAAAGTACCGAGTAATACGATGATGCGGAATACGTTTACCTTACACCAGTGAAGAATCTGCATTAGCAATGTAAAGAAAACAAAGCATCCGGCTACAAGTAATGTCGTGTTTTGATCTATCCAGGCAAGTGATTCAGCACTCATAAACGGTGCACTTTTCAAGCCTTTGATCAGAACGAAATATGAAAGTGATGTGACTGAAATTCCTCCGAATATACCAATTGTCCAGGAAAGATGTTTTTTATAGTTGAAACTGAAAATGATTCGGGATATATACTGAACAAGAGTTCCGGCAATAAATGCGATAGCGACAGAGAGGAAGATACCCATGATAACGGACAATGCTTTTTCGGTGTTCATCATATCTCCCAATGAAAGAAGACCGGTTTCATCGCCGATAATTTTCAGAATAGCCAGAATAAATGTACCTCCCAATAATTCGAATACCATTGAAACGGTGGTTGAGGTAGGTAACCCCAGCGTGTTAAATACGTCCAGCAGCACAACATCCGTTACCATGACGGCAAGCAGGATACACATAATTTCATAGAAACTGAAATTGGCGGGTTGGAAAATGCCGTGCCGGGCGATGTCCATCATGCCGTTACTCAAAATAGCTCCGGCAAAAACGCCGACTGCCGCTACAATGATAATTGTCCTGTACCGGGCAACCTTTGCACCTACGGCGGAGTTCATGAAGTTAACTGCATCATTGCTGACACCTACCAGAAGGTCGAATATTGCCAGCATAAAAAGGAAAATTACAATTCCCAAGTAAAGAGTTTCCATATACTACTATAAAATGAATTTTTCAGTGTCGCAAAGGTATGCAGGGGGTATTATATTGAAATGTCATAAATGTTACAATCGTGTTACAAAATGAAAAAGGGATTTTTTAGAATTTCTTCGCATGTTTATCTACTGGAAATTCGTAACTTTGTGCCCTAAACATAGAATTATTATAGTAATTACTAAAATATTATAGCAATGTCAGAGTCAAAGAGAATAAAAACTGCCTTGGTATCGGTATACCATAAGGATGGTTTAGATGCAATCATTCGTCGTTTGGCGGAAGAAGGTGTAGAATTTTTGTCTACCGGCGGTACACGTCATTTTATTGAAAGTTTGGGTTATCCCTGTCATGCAGTGGAAGATCTGACTGGATATCCTTCTATTCTGGGTGGTCGCGTAAAGACACTTCATCCGAAAGTGTTTGGTGGTATTTTATGCCGTCGTGAACTGGAAGAAGACCGTCAGCAGGTTACTCAGTATGAAATACCTGAAATAGATCTGGTGATTGTCGATCTTTATCCGTTTGAAGATACAGTTGCTTCAGGAGCCGATGCTCAGTCTATTATCGAAAAGATTGACATAGGTGGTATCTCATTGATTCGTGCAGCAGCGAAAAACTTCAATGATGTAGTTATCGTAGCAAGTAAAGCTCAGTATAAGCCGTTCCTTGATATCATTACAGAAAACGGTGCGGTTACTACTCGTGAAGAACGTCGCTGGTTTGCTAAAGAAGCATTTGCCGTTTCTTCTCATTATGATTCAGCTATCTTCGGATGGTTCGATGGAGGTGAAGATTCTGCATTCCGTTGTGCTGCTGAAGAACCGAAAGTATTGCGCTATGGTGAAAATCCTCATCAGAAAGGTGTTTTCTTCGGCGATTTGAACAAGATGTTCGATCAGATTCATGGAAAAGAAATTTCATACAACAATCTGCTTGACATCAATGCAGCAGTTGATTTGATTGATGAGTTCAAGGGAGAAACAACATTTGCTATCCTGAAGCACAATAATGCTTGTGGTCTGGCTTCTCGTCCTGTATTGGTAGATGCCTGGCGTGCTGCATTGGCAGGAGATCCTGTTTCTGCTTTCGGTGGTGTGCTTGTAACAAATACTGTAGTAGACCGTGCTACAGCCGAAGAAATCAATGGTTTGTTCTTCGAAGTTATTATTGCTCCTGATTACGATGTAGATGCTTTACAGATTCTTACTCAAAAGAAGAATCGCATCATTCTGGTTCGCAAAGAAGCTGAAACTCCGAAAAAACAGTTCCGTTCTTTGTTGAACGGTGTATTGGTTCAGGATCGTGATTTGAAGACTGAAACTCGTGACGATTTGAAACAGGTTTCTGAAAAAGCTCCTTCGGATGCTGAAATAGACGATATGCTTTTTGCTAACAAGATTGTAAAACAAAGCAAGAGCAATGCAATTGTACTGGCTAAAGGAAAACAGCTTGTAGCTAGTGGAGTTGGTCAGACTTCACGCGTTGATGCATTGAAGCAGGCTATCGAAAAAGCTAAGTCTTTCGGATTCGACCTGAATGGTGCTGTTATGGCTAGTGATGCTTTCTTCCCCTTCCCCGACTGTGTAGAACTTGCAGATAAGGAAGGTATTAAAGCTGTCATCCAGCCGGGTGGTTCAGTGAAAGATGAACTCACTTTCCAGTATTGCAATGAACATGGTGTAGCTATGGTCATTACTGGAGTGCGTCATTTCAAGCATTAATATTTACATAAGGAATATAAATAATGAGGAATAAAGGCTTTCCGTGGGGAATTGCATGAGGCGAGGCTGTATAAGTCTTTATTCTTCATTATATATTTATATTTTCCATATTAATTTAATAAGATCCTTTTATTACAGAGAAGAAAGATTATGGGATTATTTTCTTTTACACAAGAAATAGCAATGGATCTTGGAACTGCCAATACCATTATATTGAGCAATGACAAGATTGTAGTGGATGAGCCATCGGTGGTAGCACTCGACCGTCGCACTGACAAAATGATTGCTGTCGGTGAACGTGCAAAACTGATGTATGAAAAGGAAAACCCAAACATCCGTACTGTGCGCCCGCTTCGTGATGGTGTGATTGCCGACTTTAATGCGTGCGAGCAGATGATGCGTGGTTTGATAAAGAAAGTGAATACGGGGCGCCGTTTGTTTACTCCTTCACTTCGTATGGTGATTGGTGTTCCTTCTGGTTCTACTGAAGTAGAGCTGAGAGCAGTACGCGATAGTGCTGAACATGCGGGCGGACGTGATGTATATCTGATTTTTGAGCCAATGGCAGCTGCTATCGGTATCGGACTGGATGTAGAAGCTCCGGAAGGTAATATGATTGTAGATATAGGTGGTGGTTCTACCGAAATTGCGGTTATTTCATTGGGAGGTATTGTGTCGAACAATTCTATCCGTATTGCCGGAGATGATTTGACAGCCGATATTCAGGAATATATGAGCCGTCAGCATAATGTGAAGGTGAGTGAACGTATGGCAGAACGTATCAAGATTCATGTGGGAGCTGCCTTGACAGATTTGGGAGAGGATGCTCCGGAAGACTATATTGTGCGTGGACCTAACCGAATTACTGCATTGCCGATGGAAGTTCCGGTTTGTTACCAGGAAATTGCTCATTGTCTGGAAAAGAGCATTGCTAAGATAGAGACTGCAATTCTGAGCGCATTGGAAAATACTCCTCCAGAATTGTATGCTGATATCGTGAGCAACGGTATTTATCTGGCTGGTGGTGGCGCATTGTTGCGTGGACTCGATAAACGTTTGACTGACAAGATCAATATTCCGTTCCATATAGCCGAAGACCCCTTGCTGAGTGTAGCTAAAGGTACAGGTATTGCACTGAAGAACGTCGATCGTTTTTCATTCTTGATGAGATAAAACTTCCATTGAAGCATTATTTATGGAAGTTGCGGGGCCTTGAAAGATTATGGCTCCGCGTTAATCTTGATATTTCTCTTCTCTGATAGGTTGTAGGTATGCGAAATCTGCTAAACTTTTTATTGAAATATGATTATTGGCTGCTCTTTGTCTTCTTAGAGGTAGTGAGCTTCATTTTGCTGTTTCGTTTCAACAGCTATCAGGGGAGTGTCTTTTTTACTTCAGCCAATCGTATTGCCGGAAACATTTATGAAGTAGCCAGCGAGATTACTTCTTATTTCGGGTTGCATACGGTAAACCGTGATTTGGTACGCCGTAATGTAGAACTGGAATTGCAAGTTGAGTCTTTGAGTAAAGCACTTAAAGCTTATACACGCGATACTACCGAAGTAGAAAAGAATTATAAAGATGTGCTGGCTGATTATTCTATCTATCCGGCTCAGGTGGTGAATAACAGTCTGACACACGTTGATAATTACATAACAATCAATAAGGGTTCTGCTGATAGTATTTGTGCTGAAATGGGGGTAGTGAGCGGAAATGGAATTGTTGGCATTGTATATCAGACTTCGGCTCATTATGCCATTGTTTTACCAGTCTTGAATTCGAAAAGCAGTATCAGTTGTAAAATACGTCGGACAGATTATTTCGGTTCTTTAAAATGGAGTGGAGGTTCTTCACTTTATGCCTGGCTTAGGGATATTCCGCGACATTCTGAGTTCTCGTTAGGCGATACAGTTGTGACTAGCGGGCATAGTGCTGTATTTCCGGAAGGTATTCCTGTGGGAATGGTAGATGATATAATGGATAGTCATGACGGGTTGTCGTATGTGTTGAAAGTAAAACTGTTTACCGATTTTGCTCGTCTGAACGATGTAAATGTGATTAGTGCTCGTGGACAGTCAGAACAGGCTGTACTCGAAGATAATATAAAATAAAGGATATGGTATTGTTCTTACATAGACTGGGCTGGTTTGTGTTTCTGGTACTGCTTCAGGTACTGGTACTGAACCATGTGCATATCTTAGGCTATGCAACTCCTATGCTTTATATCTATTATATATTGATATTGAATGCTGAAACTCCGCGTAAATCGTTGTTGTTGCAGGCATTCTTTATTGGACTTTGCATTGATATATTTAGTAATACTCCCGGCATGAATGCGGCAGCGGCTACAATGATGGCTTTTACCCGTCGTCCGTTACTGCGTATGCAGATGCTTCGTGATGTGACTGACGATTATGTTCCCGGCATTCGCTCAATGGGATTCTATCCGTTTTTCAGGTATGTTCTGAGTGAAACGGTGGTATTTATTGTGACTTTGCAGGTTATCGATGCTTTTACCTTTTTCCGCATGAGTGAGCTGATGTGGAAAATTCTGACAGATACATTGATGACGATTGTCGGTATTATTTGTATAGACACTATAAGGAGGAAGAAGTAGTGGATAGAAATTATAAGCTGGCAAAAAGAAGATATGTAATAGGTGGCGTCGTGCTGACGGTAGTTGTTCTTTTTATCATTCGCTTGTTTGCCTTACAAATATTGAGTGACGATTATAGAAAGAATGCAGACAGTAATGCCTTTCTGAAAAAAATCCAATATCCGAGTCGTGGAGTAATATACGACCGTACGGGTAAGCTGTTGGTTTATAATCAGCCTGCTTATGATATTACGGTGGTAATGAAGGAAATTACTTCACTGGATACGCTGGACTTGTGTCGTACGCTGAGGATTACCCCTGAATTTTTACGGCGTAAGTTTCGCGATCTGAAAGATCGTCGTTTAAATCCTGGTTATTCGCCTTATACCAATCAAGTCTTTCTTACCCAACTTTCAGCTGAAGATTGTGGGGTTTTTCAAGAGAAGCTTTTTAAATTTCCCGGTTTTTATATTCAAAGACGTACTATTCGTCAGTATAATTACAATTCGGGGGCACATATATTAGGAGATATAGGGGAAGTTTCCAAACAGGAAATGGAGGATGATGAATATTATCTGCCCGGTGATTTTATTGGAAAGCTGGGAGTGGAACGCTCTTATGAGAAACAACTTCGAGGAGAAAAGGGAGTTGAAGTACTGCTTCGTGATGCGCATGGCCGTATTCAGGGCAATTATATGGAAGGTAAATTTGATAAAGCTCCTGTTCCGGGCAAGAACTTGACATTAAGTCTGGATATTGAGCTTCAGATGTTGGGTGAAAGGCTGCTGGAAGGGAAAATTGGAAGTATTGTTGCTATTGAGCCTTCTACGGGTGAGGTACTATGCCTTGTTTCATCGCCAACTTATGATCCCAGTCTGATGATTGGACGTGACAGAGGAAAGAATCATTTAGCTATGTCAAAGGACCCTTGGAAACCCTTGCTGAACCGTGCTATAATGGGAGCTTACCCTCCGGGATCTACATTTAAAACTACTCAGGCCTTGACTTTTCTTCAGGAAGGAATTATTAATACAGGAACCATGTATCCATGCTCTGGAGGATTCTCTTACCGTGGACTTCATGTGGGATGCCATGCTCATCCTTCGCCTCTGTCTTTGATTCCTGCCATTGCAACTTCTTGTAATGGTTATTTTTGCTGGGGATTGTATTATATGATTGGTGCACGACAGAAATATGGTTCTGTGCAGAAGGCGATGAATACCTGGCGTGATTACATGGTTTCAATGGGATTTGGCTATCAGTTGGGAATTGACTTGCCGGGAGAAAAACGTGGAATGATTCCTAATGCACAGTATTATGATAAGGCATACCGCCGTTCATGGAATGGTTTGACTATTATTAGTATTTCAATCGGACAGGGAGAAGTTACTGCTACTCCATTACAGATTGCCAACTTGGGTGCTACTATAGCCAATCGGGGATATTTTGTAACTCCTCATGTCGTAAAGGAAATAGAAGGAGAGTCTATTGATTCGATTTATACAACTCGCCGGTATACGAAAGTAGATAAAGGGCATTATGAAGAAGTTGTACAGGGCATGCGTTCGGCTGTGCTTGGAGGTACATGCCGTACGGCAAATATTCCAGAACTGGAAATCTGCGGAAAAACGGGTACAGCGCAAAATCATGGAAAGGACCATTCTGCATTTATGGGATTTGCTCCGATGAATAATCCGAAGATAGCGATTGCTGTTTATGTAGAGAATGGAGGATGGGGAGCCACATATGGGGTTCCTATCGGAAAATTGATGATAGAAAAGTATTTGACTGGTAAGCTGACTGCGGAAGACGAGGCGTTGGCAACCGATATTCAAAACCGAAGAATTGATTATGGCTTACAGGAAAGATAGTTTATGGAAAACAGTTGACTGGTGGACGATAGCTCTTTACATGGTGCTGATCGTATGTGGATGGTTCAGTGTGTGCGGAGCCAGTTATGATTATGGTGATCCTGATTTTCTGAACTTTACTACACGTGCCGGAAAGCAGTTGATGTGGATTGGATGTTCCTTGACTTTAGGTTTTGTTTTGTTGATGCTTGAAGAACGTTTGTATGATACTTATGCTTATCTGATATACGGTATTTTGTTGTTGTTGCTTTTTGGAACGATATTTAATCCACATGAGATAAAAGGATCACGTTCGTGGATTGTATTGGGACCTGTGAGTTTACAGCCCGCAGAGTTTGCGAAGTTTGCAACAGCTTTAGCTTTGGCAAAATATATGGGCGAGTATACCTTTTCTATCGAGCGGGGTAGAAACATGCTGGTATGTCTTGCTATAATTCTTATCCCTATGGTGCTGATAGTCTGTCAGAAAGAAACGGGTTCGGCATTGGTTTACTTATCATTTTTTCTTGTTCTCTATAGAGAAGGTATGACAGGTTCCATCTTGTTTGCGGGTGTATGTGCCATTATTTATTTTATTGTCGGTATTCGTTTCAGCAATGAACTGATGGCAGATGGACTCACTTCATTGGGAGAATTTGCCGTATTGGGGTTAATTATATTGTTTTCTGCCTTATTGGTCAAAGCATATTGTAAGAATAGCGATCGAGCTGTAGTCTATATACTTTCATTTGGATTGGGATCGATGTTATTGGGATGGCTTTTTTCGCTTTATGTCATTCCGTTTGATGTCGTTTATTTGCAGGGAGGAGTTTGTGTAGCCTTATGTATTTATCTGGTCTATTTATTCCTGCATGAACGTATTCGTAATTATCTGTATATATTGGTTTTTACCATTGGCTCGGTAGGTTTCCTTTTTTCTGCCGATTATGTGTTCAATGAAGTACTGGAACCTCACCAGCAGATTCGTATAAAGGTATTATTGGGTATGGAAGACGATCCGACGGGAGCTGGATATAATGTAAATCAAAGTAAAATCGCCATTGGATCTGGAGGTTTTCTTGGTAAAGGCTTTCTGAACGGTACTCAGACAAAACTGAAGTATGTCCCTGAACAGGATACTGATTTTATTTTTTGTACGGTAGGAGAAGAAAAAGGATTTGTGGGTTCTACTTTCGTTATTCTTTTGTTTGCTTCATTAATATGGCGTTTGATTTATTTGGCTGAACGTCAGAGTACCCGTTTTGGAAGAGTATATGGATATAGTGTGTTAAGTATTTTCTTTTTTCACCTGTTTGTTAATGTAGGCATGGTGTTAGGGTTAACTCCAGTCATCGGTATACCACTTCCTTTCTTTAGTTACGGAGGATCTTCGCTTTGGGGCTTTACAATTTTATTATTTGTCTTTTTGCGTATTGATGCTGCTCGTGAGCGGTAATAAGCGTATGCCTACATCACTGATACCTTTTAAAGGCTCATCTCGCATGATGTGTATTATCTGAACCATACTGTCGGATGGAGAAAAAGTGACAGGGTGGTGAGGGGAGGTATACTGGTATAAATTGCTGGAAGTTCCATTTCCTTTCCAGTTGCCTTGTTTGTCTGCCAGTGTGATATGGAGGGTATCGGGATGTCTGTCTGGACTAAGCGGATATAATATTTCCATCCATATATCTTGATAAGGATAGTTTTCTGTATGTCGTAGTCCTACTTCTAAGTCGTATTGTTTTCCTGCCAATTGAGCTGGTAACTGGTATTTCAGGGTATCTGTCTTTTTCCAGCCCTCAATACTCAGGTTTTGATAAGTATGGTAAATGGTTTGGTTATCGCATGCCGCAAGGGAGAATAGTAAACAGATTATTCCCCCTGCGATGCGAATATATGATGAAGTTTTTCGTGTGGTCATACTATCTCATTGTTATTCTTTCGTCCCTGTCGGCGTGGGCGATTGTTGGCTTGCTTGTTTCCTTCCGGCTGCGGTTGCTGAGCACGAGCTTCTGGTTGGTTAGCTTGTTTATCGGAAGGATTTGGAGCTGCTCCTTGTTGTTTAGGCGGACGATTTCCTTTTTCTCTGCGTTTTTCTCCTTGACGTTCTTCTTTTCGTCTGTTATCTTTGCCTGAATTGGATGGAACATTATTAGCAGTTGTAGCATTAACTGCTATTTTAGCTGTATTTTCTCCTTTTTCCTGACCGGCAGCATTGTTGGGTAAAGCCTTCTGAGAATTATTTTCCTGAACCGGTTGTTGACGGTTTTCGCCGTTTTTCTTCTTTTTACGGTTCTTGCTGTTCCGGCTTTTATCGAAGCGGGTTACGCTTTCTTGTTCCAGCAAGTCTTTCGGACGTGCAGGTTCATGCATTCCGTTGTCATTAAGCTTTTCAGGTTTCTCACCTCTACGGTTCATATTGATAACCTCAAAAGCACGGCGTGCTGTAAGCGTTACTTCATTGGCAAGGAAACTCTTATCGGTAGAATAAATGATTTCTCCTTTTAAAATATCTGCTTTGAAGTAATAATATGTAGCATCCAGTGTTTCGAGTGTGATTTCTTTACTCGGAAGTCGTTTCTGGCATTCTACATAGGCATCTACTTCGTAGTTGAGGCAGCATTTCAGTTTTGCGCACTGTCCTGCCAGTTTTTGAGGATTAAGTGATATATCCTGATAACGTGCTGCTCCTGTAGATACAGAGATAAAGTTTGTCATCCATGTAGCACAGCATAATTCACGTCCGCATGGGCCAATACCCCCGATGCGTCCGGCTTCCTGACGTGCGCCAATCTGTTTCATCTCGATACGCACACGAAAAGCTTCTGCCAAGACTTTGATTAGCTGGCGGAAGTCGACACGCTCATCAGCAATGTAGTAGAAAATAGCTTTATTTCCGTCACCTTGATACTCTACGTCACCGATTTTCATTTGAAGCCCTAAGTCCGCAGCAATCTGGCGTGAACGAATCATTGTTGCATGTTCACGACTTTTAGCTTCTTCATATTTTTCCATGTCGACAGGCTTAGCCTTACGGTATACTCGGCGTATCTCAGCATCAGGCTTGATGTTTGCTTTACGCATTTGTAAAGGTACGAGTCGGCCAGTCAGTGTAACTGTGCCGATATCGTGTCCGGGGCTGGCTTCTACTGCTACGATATCTCCCTTTTCCAGTTTCAGATGGTTACTGTTCTTGAAATATCCTTTGCGGGTATTTTTGAATTGAACCTCTACCATATCCTGCTCTTCACTGTTGCCAGGGATATCTGCCATCCAGTCGTAAGTGTTCAGCTTGTTATCTTGTCGTCCGCAGCCCTTGCAGCATAAAGAACCACTTCCGTTTTTCAATATAAATTTGCTCATAGTTTCAATTCTTTAATAGTACAATCATTTTCAGGGCGAAATCGAAAAAAACAAATTTGGGATTTACGTTTTGTTCGATGTGTCGTCCGGCTTCCTCCAATTCTTCCATGATACCTATCACATTTCTTTCGTTTACAAAAGGAGCGAATCGTGAGGCAAATTGTGCTTCTTCACGTCCTAAATAGTTCATTTCCGAGTGGTGGAAGTTATATATAAAGTTTTCTCGTATCATACGTTGGCAATAGGCTAACAGATTTTTCTGCCTTTCTCTGCCTAAAGCTGCAACTTGTTCACTCCAGGCTTTCATGTCCTTGAGCCGACGTGCATAAGCTAATCTCATCAGTGAAGTGAATAATTCAAAGAAAAGTCGGTTCTCTTCTCCTAAGTGTATGTTTTCTATAGCCCGCAGTACACTCCCGGCAGATAAATGTGCAATGTCGGAAGCATCTTCTGGCTGAAGCATATAACGTGTACGTAATAGTCCGGCAATATCTTCTTCGTTAAGTGGAGGCAGGTTAAAGCGCTGCATACGGCTCGTAAGTGTTGGCAAGATGCTTTCGGGAGCCTCGCTAACCAATAAAAAGATTGTGTAGGCTGGTGGTTCTTCCAACAATTTGAGCAATTTGTTTCCACACTCTGCATTCATCTTTTCTGGAAGCCATATAATCATGATTTTGTAACTGCCTTCTCCGGCTTTCAGTGAAAGCT
>OQVI01002048.1_pt1 | contig 13298 bp, 8 predicted proteins | sample 1691651 | NCBI WGS metagenome assembly OQVI01 (sample SAMN03418287, study PRJEB22391) | human gut metagenome | biome: human-gut; feature: organic feature; material: feces | host: Homo sapiens | place: Italy | collected 2013-04
ACTCCGCTGTGGTCAAGGCTCTGGAGGAGAAGGGCTACGAGATCCTGTCCGACGATCTGGCCATGGTGCCCATGACCACCACCCGCCTGACCGATCCCGATCAGCTGAAGCAGATGGGCAAGCTGCTGGATTCTCTGGAAGATAACGATGACGTCCAGAACGTCTGGCACTCTCTCGAGAACGAAGAGGATCTGCCGGAATAAGCTTCCATAAGTCTCTTTGCTCCTGAAATAAGACGATAAAAAGCCGCTTTTTGTGCTGGTTGGCACGAAAGGCGGCTTTTGCTTGTTATTGCTGTGCCAGCGCCTTACCTTTTGCGTAGTAGCGCTGCATTTCTTCCCGGGGGACCATATTCCCGCCGGTGGCCCAGACCAGATGGGTGGCGTTTGCCAGCGCACCGGCGGGCAGGGCGGTTTCGGTGTAAGCGCCAAGCAGCTGCCCGGGCTGGGTGAGCACCGGGCCGTACATTCCCGCCAGAGCGCTGGGTTCAAGGTAAAGATCTTCGGCGTCTGCCAGCTGCGCCAGAAGGGTGTACATCCGCTCGTCCTGCAGGGTGTAGCAGCCGCTCATAAAGGGACGCATCAGCCCGCCCACAAAGCCGGAGGCGCGCCCCACGGCAAGACCATCGGCGGCGGTGCGGTTATCGATGCCAAAGTCCTGCACGCAAATGCTGTTGTTTTCGCCGGTGGCCATGCCCAGCATCATGCAGGGTGAGTGGGTGGGCTCGGCGAAGAAGCAGTGTGCGGCATCGCCGAACAGCATCTTCAGGCCAAAGGCCACGCCGCCGGGGCCACCGCCCACGCCGCAGGGCAGATAGGCGAAGAGGGGATGCTCCGCATCCACGGTGACGCCCTGCGCATCTAGCTGCTTTTTCAGCCGCAGTGCAGCCACAGCATAGCCCAGAAAGAGGGTCTTGGAGTTTTCGTCATCCACAAAGTGGCAGTAGGGGTCACCCGCCGCCAGCTTGCGCCCCTCGGTCACGGCGATGCTGTAATCAGAGGCGTACTCCACCACCTTGACGCCCCGGCTGCGGAGCAGGTCTTTTTTCCATTGCCGCGCGTCAGCGGACATGTGCACGGTGACCTGAAAGCCCAGTTTTGCGCTCATGATGCCGATGGAAAGCCCCAGATTGCCGGTGGAGCCAACCGCGATGGAATACTGCGAGAACAGCTTGCGGAAGCGTTCCTCTGCCAGAACGGCGTAATTGTCGGTCAGATGCAGCATCCCGCTGTGCAGGGCAATGTCCTCGGCGGTTTTCAGCACCTCGTAAATGCCGCCCCGCGCCTTGATGGAGCCGGAAATAGGTAGGTGACTGTCCAGCTTGACCCATACCTGCCCGGCGATGGGGGTACCGCTGCGCTCCTCCAGCACTTTTTGCATCCGGGGGATGGGCTGAACAGGGGACTCGATGATGCCGCCGGTCGCGGCAGTCTCGGGAAAGACGGCGGCAAGATAGGGCGCAAACCGCTCCAGCCGTGCGGCGGCGTCCTCAATGTCGGCCAAAGTCAGCGGGCAGGCAGCCGCAGCCTGTGCAAAGGGCAGCTTGTCCGGGTTTACCCATGCAGTCTCCTTCAGGGCGCAGAGGTCAGAGACCACGGGATATGCCGCGATCCAATCGGCAACAGAACGCCCGGCAATGCACTTGGCAGGTGAAACCATAGCGGATCCTCCTTTATATATAAAAGTGAAAGCAGATGGCGCGCCCGGCGGTTTTTGCGGAGCGCTGCGTGTCTTGAATATAAAGGTTTTTACAGGAATTGTCAACCGGCTGCGCTTTGCGCCGGGCGGATCAGAGCGCCACGATCTCGGTGGTCACCAGCTGCTGCTCTGCGCCGTAGTTCAGCTTCATGGCGTAGTCGGTCAGGGCACAGAATTCTTCAGCCTCCTTCCGGGTGGCAAAATAGTTTTCGGTAAGTACCTCGGAGCTGCCGCGGGCGTGGAAGATGGTCTTTACCACAAAGTTGTTTTCGTCCATAGTATGCCTCTCTTTTCCAGTTGATGCGGGAGACGCCGCCGTCCCTCGGTGTAATTGCAGTATAACAGGACAAATGTCCCACAGAACGGACTTTTAACGGAAGCAGGACATATTTTTGCGCAAACCGGTCAAAAAGCCGCACCAGCCGGAGGAACAGGAGAAGATTGGAAGGAGAGCAGCACACTGCCCAAAAACCTTGTTAAAAAACTGGCATTTTGCCATTTTTGTGTAAAGTATACAAGAATAAACACAAAAAAATGGCATTGTGCGTATTGCTATTTTATAACTGATATATTAGAATATAAGCAAGAAGAGCGTGCAGGCGTACTGCGCGTGCCATAAGATAAATAACGACAGGAGGAACTTCTCTATGCCTATGAAAATGGGTTGGCGCTGGTATGGCGAGGGCAACGACCCCGTCACCCTGAGCGACATCAAGCAGATCCCCGGCGTGACCAGCATCGTCTGGGCACTGCACAACAAAATGCCCGGCGAGATCTGGGAAATCGACGAGATCCAGAAGGTTGCAGACCAGATCCACGCCTACGGCTTTGACATGGATGTTGTCGAGTCCGTCAATGTGCACGACGATATCAAGATCGGTCTGCCCACCCGCGACCAGTATATCGAGAACTACAAGCAGTGCATCCGCAACCTGTCCAAGTTCGGCGTCAAGGTCATCTGCTACAACTTTATGCCCATCTTCGACTGGACCCGTACCGACCTGTTCCATCCGGTAGGCGATGGTTCCACCGCACTGTTCTACGAGAAGGACAAGATCAAGGGCGATTACAAGGCGATGGCCGAGTATATCATGTCCTTCACCGAGAAGTACAACATGACCTTCCCCGGCTGGGAGCCGGAGCGCATGGCAAAGCTGGACGAGCTGTTCAAGGCCTACGCCCCTGTCACCAAGGAGAAGCTGTGGGAGAACCTGAAGTACTTCCTGGAAGCTCTGATGCCCACCTGCCACGAGTGCGACATCAAGATGGCCATCCACATGGACGATCCTCCTTGGGATATCTTCGGCCTGCCCCGCCTGCTGGTGGACGAGCCCAGCATCGACCGCTTCCTGAAGATGGTGGACGATCCGTACAACTGCCTGACCCTGTGCACCGGCAGCCTGAACGCAAACCCCAACAATAACTGTGCCGAGATCATCCGCAAGCACTGCGACCGCATTGCCTTCGGCCACGTCCGCAATATCCACCACTTCCCCAACGGCGACTTCTCTGAGGCTGCGCACCGCGACTGCTGCGGCGAGACCGGCATCATTGAGGTGATGCGCGCTTACCATGACTGCGGCTTTGAGGGCTACATCCGTCCTGACCACGGCCGTCAGCTGTGGGAGGAAGGCCCCGGCGTCTGCCGCCCCGGCTATGGCAAGTATGACCGCGCTCTGGGCATCCAGTATATGCTGGGTATCTGGGATCTGCTGGATCGTCTGGATGAAGAAAAGAAGGGCTGATGATTATGAAGCTGTCTGATATCAAAAACGGCAATCTGTCCGCCGAGTGGGCAGAAAAGGGCTACGAGCTGCCCAAATTCGACATCGAGGCTGTCAAGGCCAAGACCCACGCCGAGCCCACTTGGGTGCACTTTGGCGCAGGCAACATCTTCCGCGCTTTCCCCGCTGCCGTGCTGAACGATGCACTGAACAGCGGCAAGTACGACCGCGGCGTCATCGTGGCTGAAAGCTTCGACTACGAGATCATCGACAAGGCTTACCAGCCCTACGATAACCTGAGCCTGCTGGTCTGCCTGAAGTCCACCGGCGAGATCGAGAAGAAGGTCATCGCTTCCGTTACCGAGAGCCTGAAGGCTGATTACTCCTTCGGTGCCGACTGGGCACGTCTGGTGGAGATCTTCCAGAACCCCAGCCTGCAGATGATCTCCTTCACCATCACCGAGAAGGGCTACGGCGTTGCTCCCGCTGATCTGGAGCGCGGCCTGACCCCCGTGCTGGCCATGGGCAAGGTCACCGCTCTGCTGTACGAGCGCTTCAAGGCCGGCAAGCTGCCCCTGACCGTGCAGAGCATGGATAACTGCTCTCACAACGGCGATAAGGTCAAGACTGCCGTCCACGCCTACGCTGCAAAGTGGGTGGAGCAGGGTTTGGTGCCCGCCGAGTTCCTGGCCTATGTGCAGGACGAGACCAAGATCACCTTCCCGTGGAGCATGATCGACAAGATCACCCCGCGCCCGGATGCCAAGGTCCAGCAGATGCTGGCCGACGACGGCTTTGAGGACAACTACACCATCGTCACCGAGAAGCACACCTTCACCGCTCCCTTCGTCAACGCCGAGGAGACCCAGTACCTGTGCATCGAGGATCACTACACCAACGGCCGTCCTCCGCTGGAGCTGGGCGGTGTGCTGTACTGCGACCGCGAGACCGTGGATAAGATCGAGAAGATGAAGGTCTGCACCTGCCTGAACCCCCTGCACACTGCCATGTCCATCTATGGTTGCATGCTGGGCTACAACCTCATCTCTGCTGAGATGGCAGACGAGGATCTACGCTCCTTTATCCAGAAGATCGGCTATATCGAGGCTATGCCTGTTGTGGTCGATCCCGGCGTGCTGAACCCCTACGAGTTCATCGGCGCTGTCATCAACCGCCGTCTGCCCAACCCCTTTATGCCCGATGCTCCGCAGCGTATCGCTACCGATACCTCCCAGAAGCTGGCTATCCGCTTCGGCGAGACCATCAAGGCTTACGAGGAGCGCGGTCTGGACAAGTCCAACCTCGTGCTGATCCCGCTGGTGCTGGCAGGCTATGCCCGCTACCTGAAGGGCATCGACGACAACGGCCAGCCCTTCGAGATCTCTCCCGATCCGCTGCTGGCTGAGCTGCAGGCCATCGTCAACCCCTTGGAGGTCAAGGAAGGCGAGCAGGACTTCAGCTGCCTGAAAGCTCTGTACAGCCGTGCCGACGTGTTCGGCGTGGATCTGTATGCCGTCGGTCTGGGCGAAAAGATCGAGGGCATGGTCAAGGAGCTGTACGCTGGTAACGGCGCAGTGCGCAAGACCCTGCACAAGTACACTCTGGCCCGCTAAAACTTTATAACGCTATTTCCGTGACCCACGCTGCGCTTTTGCTTTGCCGCAGCGTGGGTTTTTGTTTTGTGAAAATTGTTATGTAAAAACAGACTCCCGGAGCGTCCGCAGACGCTCCGGGAGTTCGAAAGAAAAATAGATTTTCCGCTGCCCTTATTTCCGGCAGTCGTGCAGGCTGGCAGCGGGCAGGGCGCTGCCCAGCAGGCTCCATGCGGCATCCATGCTCTCGTTCAGCAGATAGGCCTGATTCTTCTGGACGTAGATGTACACCGCCTCTTTGGTGCGGTAGGCGCAGTACACGGTGTTCCAGGTGTAGCGGTTGGTGGGCTCGGTCTTGTTCTGCTCACCGGCCATCCAGACCGAAAGCCCGGCGGCGTCCAGTTCCAGCCGGTAGAAGGGACGGGGCAGACCCAGCTTTTTGATCTGCTTGGAGAGGTTGGCAAAGAAGGTACCGAAGTATACGGCGGGCAGACCGATGGCTACGATGGCCAGCACGGCGGTCAGCAGCCCGGCACCCTCCCGCTTGCCGATCTGGCTCAGGCAGATGCCGGCACACACCAGCAGAATGGCGGTGAACACCGCCGGACGCTGCCAGCCCTTGTTGTGGCGCAGCAGGTCAAAAGATGCAAAATCGTGAAAGCTTTTTTCGTCCATCTGAACGGAAACGCAAATATTCTGGGTCATAAAGTTACCCTCCTTTTTGGGCATAGTACCACATTTACCGGCAAGAAGCAAGCAAAAGATGCATCGGCGGCGGTGCATCCGGCTTGCAAACCGCCCGCAAGGCGTGGTAAAATAAGATATTATCTGGGGTGTATCTGAAAAGTCGAAAATTTAGTCTATTTCTACAAGCACAGCTGGCTTTTGCGTGAATCAGCCTTGAAATCCACAAAGGATTCCTGCGGCTATTTGCCTTAAATCCCGCTTGTGCTTGCGAAATATTCGTCATTTTCTTTGTTTTCAGATACACCTTACGAAAAAGGGGGAAGCCTTGCATGGAAAAGCGCAACTGGAAGCACATCGTTACGCTCAAGCAGCGCATGGTGCTGTGTCTGGCAGCATTTTTTGCGGCCTTTGCATTGCAGCTTGCCCTGAACGGCTATCAGGCGCGGGCGGTGCAGCAGGTGCAGGACGACCAGATGGGCAACTTTAACGCCATCAGCCGCTTTCAGGGCGGTGTGGAAAGCTCCATCAGCATTCTGGAAGCGTACCGCTGGGAGAACGGCGAGACTGAGGAAATGCTGGAAAAGCTTCAGGCGGCCTGCTCCACCAGCAACGCATGGCTGTGGCGCATCCGATCCAATATGGACGGCTTGCAGAACGTCAGCGATGAGCAGTGGGTGCTGTACGGTGCGGTGGAGACCACCTACGGCAGCTACAACACCCTTTTGGAAGAGCTGGAGAGCTATCTTTCCAGTGGGCAGGAAGCAAAGGCTTCCCAGCTGTACTACAACAAGGTCTCGGTCTGCGGCGGGTATCTGAGCCAGTACACCATGCAGCTGCTGAAAGCCTCGATTCTGGATGCCCAGACTACTTACACCGAGATCTCGGAGCTGGGCGAGCGGATCGCCCTGATGCAGATCGTGGTGGTGGCACTGTGCGTGGCGCTGGGCTGCGCCTCCGGTCTGATGGTCATGCAGCTGCTGACCCCGGTGTCTCAGATGATCGAGGCCTCCCGCGCTATCAGCCGCAGCCAGTTCGATACCCCGGACATCCCGCTGCCCAAGCAGCTGGAGATCGGCCAGCTGGCGGAGTCCTTCAACCGCATGAAGCACTCTATGGCGCAGCAGGTGAGCACCTTACAGGAGAAAAACGAGATCGAGCGGGAGTTGCATCGCCAAAAGACCGAGGCGCTGGAACTGCAGAACCGCATGGAGCGCAGTCGGTTACAGCAGCTGCGCAGCCAGATCGACCCGCATTTTTTGTTCAACACCCTGAACGTCATCCAGCAGATGGCGGGCACAGAGTCCGCCTACCGCACGCAGGCGCTCATCATGGCGCTTTCCCATCTGCTGCGTTACAGCCTGATGAGCAACGATGAGCAGGTGCCCCTCTCCCGGGAGGTGCGCGTTGTGGACGAGTACTACTCCATCTACCATGTGCGTTTTGGCGACCGGGTGCAGATGGAGTGGGCGTTCTCGGATTCGCTGGATCTGACCGAGACGATGGTGCCGTCCTTTATCTTGCAGCCTATCGTGGAAAACGCTTTCAAGCACGGCATCTGCCCCAAGGAAGAGGGTGGCGTGGTGCGCATCCGCATGATCCCCCTGCGGGAAAAAGGTCTGCTGTGCATCCGGGTGCTGGACAACGGCGTGGGTATTGAGCCGGAGCAGCTGCAGCAGCTGCGCACGGCACTGGAGCAGCCCGCACCCCGCTGGGAACATATCGGTATTTATAACGTGGCCGCCCGCCTGCGGCTGCTGGATGCCCGCTGCCGGGTGGTGGTGCGCTCCCGGCCGGGGCGGGGAACTGCGGTGATCCTGTATCTGCCGCTGGTGGAGAATGAGGAGGAATTTGAGGAATGATTCGTCTGTTGATCGCGGATGATGAGAGGATGGAGCGGGAGGCGCTGGCGGATATCGTCATGCGCCGGTTCGAGCATGAGGTGACGGTGGAGATGGCGGAAAACGGCCGCAAAGCCGCCGATACCGCTGTGCTCTGGGAAGCAGACCTGATTTTGATGGACATTGAGATGCCGGGCATGAACGGCCTGGATGCCGCCCGCGCGGTGCTGGAGCAGCGGCCGGAGTGCAAGGTGATCTTCATCACGGCGTACAGCCTGTTCCAGTACGCCCACGAGGCGGTGCATCTGGGTGCCTGCGACTATCTGCTGAAGCCGGTGGACCCGGACGAGACCGAGGCCGCCATCCGCCGTGCTATCCGGCAGATCGAGGCCGGCCGCCGCTTGGCCGAGCTGGCTGCGGAAGCCCCGGAGCCGGAAACCGCCCCGGAGCAGGAGGCCGAGCCCGCCGGGGAAGGGGAGAGCGACCGCAACGCACTGGTGATGGACCATGTGCGCAAGTATATGGAAGATAACTATATGGCCGACCTCTCGCTGGACAGCGTGAGCGAAATTTTGCACATCAGCCCGGCGTACCTTTCGGCGCAGTTCAAAAAATACCAGAAGATGAATTTTCTGGACTGTCTGACCGAGCTGCGCATCAACGCAGCTAAAGAACTGCTGGCCGACCCCTTCCGCTCCGCAGCGGAGGTGGCCTCCATGGTGGGCTACGAGGACGCCAGCTACTTTGCCCGCGCCTTTAAAAAGCGCACCGGCATGACCCCCACCCAGTACCGAAAGGAAGCGGCAAAGGCAGCCCGGGAGGCGCGGCTGTGACCCGCCGTCAGCTGCTGCGTCTGCTTGCGGCAGCCCCGGCACTGGTAGTTACAGGCTGCACGGCGCAGTCTGCTTCTTCGCAGCAGGAGAAGCCGCTCATCCTGCGCTATGCGGAGAACCAGCCGGAGGACTACCCCACCAGCAAGGCGGCAAAGGCCTTTGCCGAGCTTGTGGCGCAGCGCACGGGCGGCCGGGTGAAGGTGCTGGTTTACAGCGGGGCAGAGCTGGGCGCAGAGCAGAGCGTCATCCAGCAGATGCAGTTCGGCGGGGTGGATTTTTCCCGCGTGTCCCTGAGCCAGCTGGCAGAGTACGAGCCGGAGCTCAGCGTGTTGCAGCTGCCTTACCTGTACAGCGATGCCCAGCAGATGTGGCGGGTGCTGGACGGCAGCATCGGCGATGAGTTTCTGGCCATGCTGGACGGGATGGACTTAGTAGGGCTTTCGTGGTTCGACGCCGGTGTGCGCAGCTTCTACACCCGGGAAAAGGTGACCGGGCTGGATGATTTGCAGGGGCTGACCATCCGGGTGCAGGAGTCGGACATGATGAGCGACATGATCACCGCGTTGGGCGCAAAGCCGGCGCAGGTGGTGTACAGCAAGGTATATGCCGCCCTGCATAATGCCGAGATCGACGGGGCAGAGAACAACTGGCCCAGCTACGAAGTGATGGGACACTACGAGGTGGCGCCTTTTTTCCTGAAGGACGAGCACACCCGGGTGCCGGAGGTGCAGCTGGCCAGCCCGGCGGTGATGGAAAAGCTTGCCGCATTGGACGAAAGCTTCCCGGAGGTGATCCGTGCCTGCGCCCGGGAGAGCGCACAGACAGAGCGGGAGCTCTGGGCACGGCGGGAGGCGAACGCAGAGCAGAATATGCGCAAGCGGGGCATCTGCGTCACCGAGCTGGACGAGGCCGAAAAAGCCCGCTTCCGCGCAGCGGTGCAGCCCATGTACGACCGGTTCCGCAGCCACGCCAAACTCATCCAGCGGATCCGGGAGAGCTGAAGAACAAGATATACGAAATAACTCGTCTCTATGTGATATATCAGTTTAGGGACGAGTTTTTTTGCGAACATTTTTCGGCAAGCTCGACAATATCCCCTAGGCGAACTTGTTGAATATGCACAGATACGTTTTCACTTTTTTGCAAAAAACAGGACATTTTATCAATCCTCTTGATGGCTAAAATCTTTTGCGTCAGAATGAGGCCACCGAGCAATCAGGCCATGCAAAAACGCCTAAATGTACACTATCAAGATTCAGATCGTGCAATGCAAAAAAGGAGGAAATTTGGTTATGTTTTCCAAAAAGATCTCGCGCCGCAGCTTTCTGAAGGTCAGTGCAGTGACCACCGCCATGGCCGCCATGGGCCTGCCTGCCTTTGCCGCAGAGGACACGGCAGAGGAGAACTGCTTCCAGACCCTGAACATCCCCCGGGCCACCGGCAGCACCGTGGACAAAAGCGTCCTGCTGGACGAGAGCCGCCTGTACCTCATCACGGATTTTGGGGCTGTGTCGGAGGGAGACCCCGTCCAGAACACTAAAGCCATCAACGCCGCCATCCAGGCTGCCAGTGAGGCCGGCGGCGGCACCGTGGTGGTGCCGGCAGGTGACTTTAAGAGCTACACCATCCGTCTCCAGAGCGGCGTCAACCTTCGCATCGACGCCAACGGCATCATCCGGGCTGCCCGGGCAGACCTGTACGACTGGTATGGCAACCAGACCATGGTGGGCGAGGGCGGAAACTACGATGAGCCGGAAGTGAACCTCTACGCCGGTCTCCAGGACCACGGCCACACCTACTTTGCCAACAGCCTGTTCTACGCCGCCGACAAGCACGACATCATGATCTACGGCGAGGGCCTCATCGACGGCAGCTACATGGACGACACCGGCACCCTCATCAATGTGCTGTCTGGCAACGACCCCTCCAACCCCAAAAACCGCACCGACCGGGGCTACAGCTCCACCTGGTACGGCAACAAGGCCATTGCACTGGTGCGCTGCGAGAATGTGGTGCTGGACGGCATCCGCATCCTGAACGGCGGCCACTTTGCCATCATCGCTGAGGGCACCCGGAACATGACTGTCAACGACCTGATCGTGGACACCAACCGGGATGCCTACAATATCGACTGCAGCCAGGACGTTACCGTCAGCAACAGCCACTTCAACTCCCTTACGGACGACGCCATCGTCATGAAGGCTTCCTACGGTGCCGGCGTGTTCATGCCCACCCAGAACGTCCTGATCGAGGACTGTGTGGTCAGCGGCTACGATGCTGGTTCTGTGATTACCGGAGCCTGCACTACCGATAAGATCGTGGCCACCGACGCCTGCGGTCCCACCGCCCGTGTCAAGTTTGGCACCGAGTCCACCTGCGGCTACCACACCGTCACCATCACCCGGGTCCGGTTCGAGCGTTCCCGTGGCTTCTGCATGGAGGCCGTGGACGGCAGCTCCCTCACCAACATCGTGATGACCGACTGCACCATGGACACCGTTTCCTCCTCTCCCATCTTTATTCGGGTAGGCGATCGTGCCCGGTACCCCGTCACCGGCCACACCACTGAGCAGGCTATCAACGCCGCCAACGATGTGCGTCTGGACAATTCCGGCTGGGTGCTGCCCAACCGTGCCGAGTATCAGCTGTACCCCGTGGCCCGCTACAGCCCCTCTTATAATAAGAGCAAGACCGTCTCCATCGATGGCGTCTCCTCCTTTAAGGTGGTAGACCCTGCCAACCCCACCCGGATCAACAACGCCAACCTAGCAGAGATCGACGGCAAGCTGTACCTCTACCGCTGGGATGATGCCCAGCACCAGTATGTGCCGGATATGACCCGGGAGATCAGTCGGAAAGACGCTGTCTACTACGCCAACGCCACCGCTGCCAAGGACTTGGCCAGCGTCAGCAATGTGGAAATCAGCAACATCCGCATCACCAACGTAGATCCCCGGTACCCCATCCTGCTGGAGGGCCTGGTGGACAGCAAGGTGAAGAACGTGATCCTGCGGAACATCTCGGTGCAGTACCGGGGCGGCCTGTCTCTCCAGGAGGCTGTGGAACAGCGGCAGCTGGGCACCTACTGGGTCTACTCCCAGAGCGGCTCTGCCCCCACCGTGCAGAAACTGCCTTGGCTGGTGAACACCTTCTTCAGCAAGTGCGAGGGCCTGCTGCCCCGTGTGGCCTGGAAGAACGGCACCTGGGTAGACGACCCCTACAACGTACCGGAGATGGTAGCCGAGTACCCGGAGCCCTCCATCCTGGGCATCCTGCCGGCCTACGGCATCTACGCTCGTCACGTAGAGGGTCTGGTGCTGCAGAATGTGGCCCTGAACTATGTGATCCAGGATAAGCGTCCGGCTATCGTGCTGGATGACGTTTCCAACGCCGACCTGCGTACCGTGGCCGCCAAGACCGCTCTGGGCGTCAAGGCTGTAGTCACCGTGACCAACCACTACAAGCGTCATGTGGGCAACGAGTATGTGCCTGAGGAGCCCTATTTCACCACCACCTGCGAGAACTTGAAGCTGGGCCTGCTGAGCCGTGAACAGGTCACCGTGGATACCCCGGCACCCGGCACCCCGGCGGACAGCCTCTATGGCGACATCCGCCTGCCCATCCCGGAAAATGGCTATCAGTTCGCCACTAAGACCCAGGACTATCCCCTGCCTCTGACGGTGCACCGCCCCTACTTCAGCCACATCGGGGACCAGACCCTCCAGTTGGGCCAGACCCTGACCCTGACTGTCTCGGGCCGGAACCCGGCCAACGGCGTCCGCACCACTCAGCCCCAGCCTGCTGCCGTCATCGAGGCTCTGGACGGCGGCCTGACCTACGGCACCGCCGGTCTGCTGCCTCTGGGCGCATCCTTTGACGCCGGTTCTCACACCCTCACCTTTACCCCCAAGGCCAAGGGCACCTATAAGGTCACCTTTACCCTGGACGACGATGTCATCCCCGTAAGCAAGACCGTTAAGATCACCGTAGTGTGATCCTGTCGGTTTTCTGCCTGCTCATAGGCCCCGGCTGGTTTCTCCCACAGCAGACCGGCCGGGGCCAGAGCAGTTTCGGAGCTACTTGAACCGTAAGTTGTATCCAACGTGTCGGTAGTGTTGCACAAACAAGATAAAAAACGATTGTGCAATATGGCAAAAACAATCTTGACATTCTTTCGAAAAACAGGACATTTTTCGAAAGCCCTTGTTTCATTTCGGAAAATTTGCTAAAGTGTGTACAGTCAATGAACGAAAGCTCCGGCACCTGTGCGCCCGGAGAATTTCACAATTATTTTAAGGAGGACGATTCCTATGAAAATGATCTCTCGTCGTAGCTTTATGGCCGTTGCCGGTGCAGCTACCGCTGCTGTTGCTCTGACCGCTTGCGGTGGTTCCAAGAGCGGCTCCACTTCTACCGCTGCTTCCACCTCTACCGCAGCTTCTTCTTCTGCTGTTGCCGGTGATGCAGCTGCTGCTGCCAACGATCCCAAGGTGACTCTGGTCTACGCCGAGGTCAACCCGCTGGATACCATCGTTGGCCAGACCGGTTCTCACTTCAAGGAGAAGGTCGAGGAGCTGAGCGGCGGTTCTGTGGTCGTCGATGTGCAGGCTTCCGGTGTTCTGGGCTCTGAGAACGACGTTCTGGACGCTATTCTGGGCGGTTCTACCTCCATCGATATCAGCCGTATCTCTGCTTTTGCCCTGACCAGCTACGGCTGCAACAAGTCTAAGCTGCTGTCCATCCCCTTTACCTTCAACAACCGCGCTCACTTCTGGAACTTTGCCAACAGCGATCTGGCTCCTGAGTTCCTGAACGAGCCCCAGGAGCTGGGCCTGCCCGTTCGCGGCCTGTTCTACGGCGAGGAGGGCTTCCGTCACTTCTTCACCGTCAAGCCCGTTGCAACCATCGATGATCTGAAGGGCATGA
>OQVI01002062.1_pt1 | contig 13263 bp, 8 predicted proteins | sample 1691651 | NCBI WGS metagenome assembly OQVI01 (sample SAMN03418287, study PRJEB22391) | human gut metagenome | biome: human-gut; feature: organic feature; material: feces | host: Homo sapiens | place: Italy | collected 2013-04
AAGGCGCGCAAGAGCGCCGCGGCGCGCGCCGCAGCCAAGGCCCCCGAGGGCGAGAACCGCATGTTCATGCTTGTAGACTATGAGCCTGTGAGCGGATTTACTGAGGAGGACGGAGCCGAAATCGCATTTCCGAGGATAAGGAAGCAGGAACTGGTGTTCGCCGACGACGGCAAGGTGTACATCCCCAACATGATGCTTACCTCGGCGCTCGGCGAGGGCTGGCTTGAGGGCGTTTTCGACGGCGACGGCAACATTGTGATAGAGCCGGGGCAGACGGTGGCCACGTATTCAGACCCCGAGTTGGGCATGTCTAACGACTTCATCCTCAGCACGGTAGACTATTCAACGGATGGATACCAGCCCGGCAACGAGCCCATAACGCTGTATTTCGAAGACGACGGATATTATCTGCCCGAGGGCCAGTTCCTCGGCCTGTTCAGGGTCGACGAGTACCCGTTCCTGCCCATGCCTATTTACACGTTGCAGACGTATTGCTCGGATTTGGCTTACGGCGACGTGTCGGCGCTTGGCGAGCCGGTTGAGTATGATTACACTTGCGACGAGCTTACGGGCGAGGCCGCCACGGGGCTTACGGGCACGGTCGAGATGTATTCGGAAGAGGACATGAACATCTCTACGAGCCTGCTGCCGGCTTGTCCCGACGCAATGATGATGTTCATCGGCTACGCCGGCAAGGAAGACATCATGGCTTACTGCACTACCGTGGCTGACGACGACGCGTTGTTCATGGGCTACACGGCTGTGGGCGGAGGCGCTTACCAGACGGCGTCGTTCATAAATTTCTTCTACAACGGAGCCGACGGCTCTTACGACTGCGAAGACGGCTTTACGCTGGGCGACTTCTTCATAAATCCGCTCAACGGCACTTCGGGCTTCAGCTGCATGTACGGCAACATGTCGCTCGTTCCTTCCGGAACCGCGGGCGTCGGTTCTGTCGGCGCTGCCGGAGGCCGCAGCGTGGTGGCCACGGAGTATTACGACCTCTCTGGCCGCCGCACGGGCAAGGCCGCCAAGGGCGTAGGCATAGTCGTAGAGAAATACGCCGACGGCACGAGCAGGGCCGTCAAGGTGGTCAGGTGAATCATTTGACGTTGTTATAAAGTAGATTTTTTCATATTAAAGTAATTTTTTTTAAGTTTACTCCGGTCGGCCGACGTGATGTCGTCCGGCCGTTTTTGCGTCTGTGGGGATATTGGGGTGGACAAATAAAATTCGGCACAACCCTTTAAAATAATGTGAGTTCGGCATAAGGATTATTCCACAAAAAGTATCGTTGTTGCATTGGATATAACGTCATTTCGGTATAAGAAGAATATAATCATTCTAAAAACAAAATGCCACAGACTTCTTACGTTTTAGAATGACTTCATGTTCTAATTTCTTATACCGGACTAACGTTAGAATAAATAGATGTGCCGAATAGTGGTTCCTTATTGCCGTGGCGGCGTTACTTCACGCTAAGTTTTATCGTGTCAGCGCCGGCTTTCAGTATCACTACGCCTTTTTCTCCGCGCGTGTCGAGCCGGGCCTGTCCGGCTGCTGCGCGGGCGGTGTCGAGCGCGGTGCCTTGCAGGCTGTACAGTGTGGCGGTCTCGCCGTCGGCCAGTCCGCTTACGGTCAGCGTGCGCCCGTCGGCGGTTACGAGCAGGGCGCGGCGCGCTTCGGGGGCTGCTATGGCCGTAGCGTCGAACGAGCCGTCAAAGAAGTATAGCGTTGCCGTGGCCGCGTCGCTGTTGGCGTATCCCTCGGCCGATGCGTACACGCTGATGCCGTAGGCTGCGGCCAGCGTTACCGTGCCCGTCTCGGTGTAGGCTTCGGCCGAGGTGGCGTCGTCGGCGGTTATGGTGTAGTGGTATTTGGCTCCCTCGGTGGCGCTGGTGAACGTCAGTTGCTTGTCGCGGTAGCTTATCTCGGGCGTGGCACATTTCTCGATGGTCACGGGCTTGCCGTCCTCTATGATGTACTTGAACTGGTTCCACGGCTCGGTCGCCTTATATGCTTCGGCCGTGCCCTCGGGTACGTGCAGTATGGCTTCGGTGAAAATGCCTTCAAAGTCGATGGCGGCGACATGTACGTCGGTCGGCTCGTCCCATTTGCAATATACGTTTGCAAGGCTGCTGCACTCCTTGAAGCAGGCTCCGCCGAACCATTTAAGGCTTTCAGGGAATGATATGGTTTCGAGGAGAGTGCAATCATGGAAGCAATCATTACCTAAGCTCTCCATGCCTTCGGGTAATGTTATTGACTTAAGTTTTTCACATGAATAAAAACAACGGTTGCCGAGGGTTGTCAGCGCATTTGACAAGATTGCCCATTCGAGCCCTTCGCATTGGTTGAAACACTCTTCCTCCACGCATGTAACGCTGTTGGGCAGGATGATGTTCTTTAGGTTTGAACATTCATTGAAGCATGCTCTTCCGAGTTTTGTCAGGCTGTTGGGCAATGAGACTTCGGCAAGGCTTTTGCATCCACTGAAACATTCGTCTTCAAGGGCGGTTACCCCGTATGGCACGTCTATCGTCTCTATCGCATCGCACCCCATGAAGCATGCCTCGGGTATCGACGTAATGCCGACGGGGAGCTTTACCGACCTCATGTTGCTGCATACGTAAAAGGCGTAACTGCCTATCGAGGTAACACCGTCGGGAATTTCAATCGAGGTGAGGCTGTGGCAGCCCGACATGCAGAACTCTCCTATTGCGGTGAGGTTTTCAGGTAGCGTCAGTGTCTCGAGTAGGCCGCAGTTTTGGAAACTGTATTCGCCTAACGTCGTTATGTCTTCAGGCAGTTTAATTGATTCTAAAGAGCCGCACCCCGAAAAACATGAGTTCCCCATTACTTTTATGCTGTTGGGCAGGGTGATGTTTTTTATGCGGCCTTGATCTTTAAACGCCGAGTGCGACAGGCTTGTCACGGTGAACACCGCCCCCTCGTAGTTCACCGTCTCGGGTATTATGATGTCGCCTTTGAGCTGTTCAGTCTGTGCCATTACGGTGGCTTCGCCTCCGGCGAGGTAATACCTTATTCCGTCGATAGTGGCCGTTTCCTGCGCAAGTGCGCATAGCGGCGTCATGCAGGCCGCGATGATTGTTGTCAATGCTTTGTTCATGGTTGTATGGTTTAGGTTTGTTTTATAAAAAAACAGGGATGCGGACCAACCGCACCCCTGTTGGGTAATGTTAATTGTCGAAGCTGAGTTTGTAGGAGGGGTGTCGCCGCCCGTATTCCCAAACCGGCTCCGGTTGTATTCTTTTTTTAAATGTCTAACGACCGGTTAGTTGATAGCGTCGTTCAGCTCGGTGCCCGGCTTGAACTTGATTACCTTCTTGGCAGCTATCTGTATCTTCTCCTTTGTGGCAGGGTTGATGCCTTCGCGTGCAGGGCGTTCGTTAACGCTGAATGTTCCGAAGCCTACCAACGATATCTTGTCACCGGCTACGAGCGCGTCCTTGATTGCTGCAACGGTAGCATCGAGAGCCTTTTTCGCATCGGCCTTTGAAAGTTCTGAGCCGGTAGCTATTTTTTCGATAAGTTCTGTCTTGTTCATAATCAATCAGTTTTAATATTAATGTTTACAGTAATTTTTGCCAATTTCCATCGCAAATATAGCCTATTCATTTCATTCGTCAAACAAAAAATAAAAAAAAGTGGGGAATTTAATGAAAAAAAGTTGGTAAACAAGCGCTTTTATGCACAATGACAGATATTTTTCGTACTTTTGCCGTGGTTTACCATAAATGATTAAATTGACTTAGTATGTTCAGAATTCCTACGATAACAAAGAATCTGCTGATTATCAACGTCTTGATGTTCTTCGCCACCTGGGTGTTCGCACGCCAGGGCGTCGACCTCAACAATCTGTTCGGCCTGCACTTCTTCCTTGCGTCCGATTTCAGCCTTTACCAGCTGTTCACCTACATGTTCATGCACGCCAACTTCACGCACATATTGTTCAACATGTTCTCGCTGTGGATGTTCGGCTGCGTTGTCGAGAACGTGTGGGGCCCCAAGAAGTTCCTCTTCTATTATCTTGCCTGCGGCGTGGGCGCCGGCCTCATACAGCTGCTGGCGCAGTTCGGCGAGTTTTACGTCATGGCTACCGACCAGATACCGGGCTTCGGCTTCGGCGACGTGATGACCGTTGCGCGCAACAGCCAGGCCGTGCTCAACCTTTGGACCACCGTAGGCGCGTCAGGCGCCATCTACGGCATACTGCTCGCGTTCGGAATGCTGTTCCCCGAGCAGCGCATGTTCATATTCCCCCTGCCCGTGCCCATCAAGGCAAAGTGGTTCGTGTGCATTTTCGTAGGCATCGAGCTGTTGTCAGCCCTTGGCACGAGCGGCAGCAGCGTGGCCCACTTCGCCCACTTGGGCGGTGCGCTCTTCGGCTATATTATGATAAGGTATTGGCGCAACAATCCCGGAGGAGGCAGCTACGGCCGTTCGCGCGGGCAGCAGTTCTTTGACCGCATGAAGGACAACTGGGAGCGCCGCAGCCACCGCAAGGCTGACGAGACGAGGCGCGGCGACAATCAGCGGCGCGAGTCTGACTGGGACTACAATGCGCGCCGCAAGGCCCGCCAGGACGAGATCGACCGCATACTCGACAAGGTGCGCCGCAGCGGCTACGACAGCCTTACCGACGAGGAGAAGGCCAAGCTCTTCGACGGCGGCAAGTGACTCTGCACTCATAGCGCCGGCGAGGCGCTGCCGGGGCGGTGCGTCCATACTTAGAGTACGCCCCTTACTGTCACACAATTCCACGTCCAATGCTTAAGAAAATAAGGAACATAACGCTGCAGATGACGGCCGGAGCCAACGTGGCCTCGATTGTGCTGATGCTGTTGGTGGGTTATTCCGACCGCCTCGACCCTGTGGAGCATCCCATACTTGCCAACGCCGGGCTGGCCTTTCCCGTGTTCCTCTTCATCAACTTCAGCTTCCTCGTGTTCTTCCTCATATTCAGGAAGAAGTACGCCCTGGTGCCCATAGCCGGCTTCATCCTCGGCTACCAGCCCATAAGGACATACTGCCCGCTGAACATTAGGCGCGACGTACCGGCCGGCGCCATAAAGGTGCTGTCGTACAACGTTCACGGCTTCGTGCCCGGCAAGCCTGTCGACGACGGCTCAGACCCGATACTCGATTACATCATCGGCAGTGACGCCGACATAGTCTGCCTGCAGGAGGCACGGCTCGACGGCCGCATACTCAACTGCGTTAAAGGCGTCTACGAATATGCCGACTCCGTAATCCACCCCGCACATTCAGACTGCCTGGTGCTGCTGAGCAAATACCCCATACTGTCGAAGGAACACATCGAGTACAAGTCGAAGGGCAACCTGAGCGCCGCCTTCAAGGTCGACATCGGCGGCGACACGGTGACCGTGGTAAACAACCACTTCGAGACCACAGGCCTCTCGAAGTCAGACCGCGCCGGCTTCAAGGACATGGTGAAGGGCAAGTCGGGCAAGGACACCATCAAGGCCGAGTCGAAACGCCTTGCGCGCAAGCTCGGCGAAGCCGTACGCATACGCGCCCCGCAGGTGGATGCCGTGGCCGCCTACGTCAAGGAGTGCCGCGGTCCGGTGATACTCTGCGGCGACTTCAACGACAGTCCCATATCATACGCCCGCCGTACGCTCGGCAACGTACTGACCGACTGCTACATAGCATCGGGCAACGGACCGGGCATATCATACCACCACAACGCCTTTTTCGTGAGGATAGACAATATCATGTGCTCCGCCGACTGGCGCCCTTACCGGTGCAAAGTTGACAGAAGCAACGGATATTCAGACCATTACCCTATTTATTGTTGGCTCAAAAGGGTAGAAAAAGGCGAAATAGGCAGATAAATTGACAATAATAACGCTTTAAATTTCCCAAAGTTTGAAAAATTATTTATCTTTGCACGCTATAATGCCAATGATGAAAAAACATCAAATTAATTATAACAAAAAATGCAAAACAAAGGAATCGTAATTGTCTTATCCGTTCTTCTGACACTTGCAAGCATTTTTTATCTCTCGTTCTCCGTGGCCACCAGCTATTATGACGGCCAGGCGGCGAAGATAAAGGATCCGATAGCTCAGCAGGACTATAAGGACTCTGTGAAGTACCTCGGCATTTACTCATACAAGAAGTGCCTCGAGACGCAGATTGGCCTTGGTCTTGACCTGAAGGGCGGTATGAACGTCGTGCTCGAAATCTCCGTGCCCGACGTAGTCGACATGCTTGCCGACCACAAGACAGACGCCGCTTACGTCAAGTCGATGGAGCAGGCAAAGAAGGAGGAAGAGACGAGCCAGAGTGACTTCATCTCGCTCTTCATCAAGTATTACCGTCAGAACGCGCCCGGTCACAGGCTCGCTGAAGTGTTCGCCACACAGCAGCTTAAGGGCAAGGTCAGCACGCAAAGCACTGACGCCGAGGTAGAGAAGGCACTGCGCGCCGAAGTGCAGGCAGCCATCGACAACTCTTACATCGTAGTGCGCAACCGTATTGACAAGTTCGGCGTCGTACAGCCAAACATCCAGAAACTCGAAGGACAGGAAGGCCGAATAATGGTCGAAATGCCTGGTATCCGCGAGCCGGAGCGCATACGTAAGCTGCTCCAGGGTAGCGCAAACCTCGAATTCTGGGAGACATATAACAGCGAGGAGGTAACTCCTTACCTTGTACAGCTCGACCAGGCCGCAGCAAATGTTGGCGGCGCCGGCGAGAAGGCCGACACTACGGCAGCTGCCGATACAGCCGCTGCAAAGCAGACTGCTACGGCTGATGCCGCCAAGGCAAAGCTGCAGCTTAAGAAAGACGTGGCCGGCGAGACCGCCAAGGCTGACGCACAGACTGAGCAGGCAAAGAAACTGCACCCGCTGCTCTCAATGCTGCAGACCACTCCGCAGGGCGCACTCAGCATCGTTGGTTACGCCCATGTACGCGATACTGCGGCCATAGACAAGATAATCTACTCTGAAGAGGCCAAGCGCATACTGCCGTCAGACGTCAAGCTGATGTGGAGTGCCAAGCCTACAGACGGACTTTCTGCCAAGAACATCTACGAGCTGCACGCACTCAAGGTCACTCAGAGCAATGGCCGCGCACCGCTCGAGGGCGACGTTGTGACCGACGCACGCGACGAGTTTAACAGCGTTACAGGCCGTCCTACCGTCAACATGACAATGAACTCGGACGGCGCACGCCGTTGGGCATCGCTCACCAAGGCCAACGTAGGCCGCGCCATAGCAATCGTTCTTGACGGAGTTGTTTACAGCGCACCTCGCGTAAACGGCGAAATAACCGGAGGAAGCTCTGAAATCAGCGGCAACTTCACCATCGAAGACACCAAGGACCTTGCCAACACGCTCAAGTCAGGCCGCATGCCGGCTCCCGCACGCATCGTGCAGGAAGACATCGTAGGCCCGTCCCTCGGTGCGCAGTCCATCGAGCAAGGCTTGATTTCGTTCGGCATAGCCTTCATCATCCTTATGGCCTACATGGTCGTACTGTACAACTTCATCCCCGGCATGCTGGCCAACATGGCCTTGCTGTTCAACCTGTTCTTCACGTTGGGCATCATGAGCTCGTTCCAGACGGCCCTGACCATGCCCGGCATCGCAGGTCTGCTGCTGTCGCTCGGTATGGCGGTCGACGCCAACGTGCTCATCTACGAGCGCGCCAAGGAAGAGCTTGCCAGGGGTCTGACCGTCAAGTCGGCCATCGACGCCGGTTACAAGAACGCCTTCTCGGCAATCTTCGACTCCAACCTGACGTCAATCATCACGGGCGTAATCCTCGCCGTGTTCGGCACGGGACCGATCAGAGGCTTCGCCGTTACACTCATCATCGGTATCTGCTGTTCGTTCTTCACCGCGATATACATGACGCGTCTCGTATACGACCGTCAGATGAAGCGCGACAAGTGGCAGAAACTCACCTTCTCGACGGCCGTATCGCGTAAGATGCCGCAGAACACCAACTTCAACTTCATGGGCAAGTCAAAGCGCTCGCTTACCATCTGGGGCGTGCTTACGTTAGTGTTCATCCTCAGCTTCATGTTCAGGGGCTTCAGCAAGAGCATCGACTTCACCGGCGGCCGCAACTACGTGCTGCGTTTCGAGAAACCGGTGCAGCCCGAGCAGGTGCGCGACGCCCTCGACGGCGCGTTCGGCGAGTCCACTTTCAGCGCCATAGCCCTCGGCGTTGACGGCCGCAACATCCGCGTGACCACCAACTACAAGATAGAGTCCAACAACCAGAACGTGGACGACGAGGTGGAGAGGATACTCTTCAACTCGCTCACGAAGGCCGGCCTTGTCACCCAGACTGACATATCGAAGTTCCGCAACCCCGACATCCGCGAGGGCGGTTCGATCATCAGCAGTGCAAAGGTGGGTCCGTCGGTGGCCAAGGACATCACCCAGGGAGCCGTCATCAGCGTGATAATCGCCATCATAGCGATATTCCTCTACATCCTGTTGCGCTTCCGCAACGTGGCGTTCTCGCTCGGCTCAACCATCGCGCTGACGTTCGACACGCTGTTCGTGCTCGGCGTCTACTCGCTGCTGTGGGGGCTCGTGCCCATGTCGCTCGAGGTCGACCAGACGTTCATCGGAGCAATCCTTACCGTCATTGGTTACTCGATAAACGACAAGGTGGTTGTGTTCGACCGTATACGTGAGAACATGGGCCTTTACGCCAAGCGCGACCGCTGGACGCTCTTCAACGACTCGTTGAACCAGACGCTCGCCCGTACCATCAACACCGGTTCGGCAACGTTGCTCGTGCTGCTCATCTGCTTCTTCTTCGCAGGCGAGAGCATCCGCAGCTTCTCGCTGACGATGATTCTCGGTATCGTCTTCGGTACGTTCTCGTCAATCTTCATCGCGGCTCCTGTGGCTTACATGACACTTGGCAGCAAGGAGAAGAGCAAGGGACGTGTTGAGAAGGCACAATAAGCCGTTGGAATAAACAAAGGAGCCTCCAGGCTCTACAATAATAAACAAGGCGGACGCGCATCGGGCGCGTCCGCCTTGTTTGTTTGCATCCGGCGCAGTTGCGGAAGGTAGTCTTTTGCCGGTTAAAAGATAACCTTTTACAGGCCAGGAGGTAAGCTTCCAGGCGCTCAAAGGTATGCTTTTGCGGCGTAGTTTGTGCCGGCCGTTATTGGTGCCGGGCATGATAAAAGAGCCATTCCGGTGGCATTCATCTGACTCCGGAATGGCTCTTTTTGCCTTGTTGGTTACAATCTGTAACCTGTTTGCATTAAATTTCCGTTTTTATGCAGTGCTAATCCTCGTCTTTCACGTATGTTTCTATCACGTTGCCGTCGTATTCAGCCCGTTTTGACAGCCTTACGTTTTGCGGAAGTTGCGGTGCGCGCGTGCCTCCGGTAACGCTCTTGGGCGATGTCTCGACACGTATCTCGTCCCACCAGTTGTCGTCGTCCATGAAGCGTCCCAGCGTTTCGGCTCCGCCTTCCACGATGAGCGACTGCACGCCTTTGCCGTGAAGGAAACTGAACAACTGGGGAATGACCGGCCGGCTGAAATCTGCATCGGGGCTGAACGGGCGGTTGCGGTCAAGCGTAACGGGCATTGGGTCTGGGCCGCTCCACAGCCTTACGTTAAGCCGCGGACGGTCGCGTTCTGCCGTTACGCGGCCAACGAGTATGGCGTCGTTCTCGGCGCGCAGCTTGTGGCAGAGCATCTGCGTGAACGGCGTCGACAGCATCGTGGGCTTGAAGCCGTCGTCGATGTATCCGTTGGCTGTCATGCACCATTTCAGTATCACGTAAGGGCGATTGTGTGTGTTGAAGGTGAAGAACCTCTTGTTCAGCGCCTTGCATTCCTTCTCAAGGACTCCCACGGTCACGTCGATGCCCGCGTCGCGCAGCTTCTGTATGCCCCGTCCCTGCACTTTGGCGAATGGGTCTACGCATCCCACAACTACGCGCCTTACCCTTTTCTTTATTATAAGGTCGGCGCAGGGCGGCGTGCGGCCGTAGTGCGAGCATGGCTCGAGGCTTACGTATAGCGTGGCTTCGGGCAGCAGTGCCTCGTCGGCCTTGCTTACCGATGCAAAGGCGTTCACCTCGGCATGTCCTTCCCCGCAGCGCACGTGGTAGCCTTCGCCTATTATCCTACCGTCTGCGCCAACTATCACAGCCCCTACCATGGGGTTGGGCTTGGCGTTAAGCAGACCGTTGCCTGCCAGCTGCAGGCAGCGGCGCATATACATTTCGTCGGTTTTAGTCTGTTCCATATTGCAAAGATAGTGCAAACCGGGAGCAATGCAAAACAAATCCGCGATTTGTTTTCATTGCTTTTATGGGGGTATGCGGTTGTACGGTTATACGGTTATGGGGGGTGTACGGTTATGGGGTTTTCAGATGTTTGTAAAAAATAATCCGCCGAAACCCAACCGCACAACCTTAAAAACCCCATAACCGAGCGACCGTACAAAACCTCATGTCTTGCTCTCTGGAAGGCGGCATTTTGCGCCATGAAAGGCCGTCTTTCTTGATGTAAAAGACGATGTTTCGCTGCGGATGCTGACTCTCGTGCCCCGTCGGGCGCAGTTTTGCTGACAGTTTGTAAGCAACTGCCGGTCCGGCGGTATCACTTCACCCGCTGCGGGCCGCGGGCGTGGCCGTCGGTTGTGTCGGCGCGTGCTTGCAGGTTACGATTTGTAACGGCGTCAGGCTTGCGCGGAAGCGCCGTGTGCGTCTGTTTCCGCCAAATGCATACTCATGCGGTAATTTTTTATGAAAACCTTTGCGTCTTACGGTTTGTCATATTTTCAGGCTGGAAACGCAGTAAGTGAAAGCTCAGGCGTGCCGAAAACATGCATGGCTAAACATCCGTAAGTTACAGCTTGGCAGAAATGCTCTGCAAAAAAAATGTTTTGTTTGTTAAACTCTGTTGTGGCCGCTGATTTTAACGAAAAAAATGGTTGCGGTTTTCAGCTTTTTGTTTACCTTTATGCGCTGAAATATGTAACCGACGTGTTCCTTTCAAATAAGTTCCGCCCTGTTGGCGGTAACAGCGCGTGTTTCCAAGCGATTAAGATTTTTATAATAAACAATTAAAAAAGGTGTAATATGAAAAAGTTTTTTACTCTTTGTCTGTCATTGATGATGGGATGCCTTGCTGTCGGCGCCCAGGATATTGACGAGACGTTCCAGTTTACCGACGCAGAGGGCAACGTGATACCCAACGGCACGAAATTGGTGTGCAACCATGTCGAGGACAATTACATGGGCATACCCGGATATAAGTTCATCGATTCCGGCGTGTACGTGAAGAACACCTCGGGCACGGTTGCTTTCGTTGGCGCCCAAGGCAACATAGTTTCGATGGAGAACGCAAGCCTTTCGTTCTGCTGGCCCACCGAATGCCAGAATTTCGACGCGCCGGCCGCTTTCACCACCGCAAGCGAGGGAGGCCCCAGCTCTTACTTCAAGAGTATAACTACCGAGATGTTCCCCAATGGCGACGTGGCGTCTTGCGAGCTTGAGCTGCAGCTGCTCAAGTATGACAACGTAGGCGGACAGGCAGGCCCCGTGGGCACTCCCGGCTCTAAGATAACGATACTCTTCACCACCGACCCGACGGCCGGAGTCGACGGCGTGACCGTTGCCGGGAGCAGCGAGGAAGTGGCACGCTACACGCTCGACGGCCGCAGGCTCACCGCTCCGCAGAAGGGCGTCAACATCGTGAAGTATGCCGACGGACGCACGGTGAAAGTTGTTGAGAAATAACTTTTTATAATGCATAATTCATAATTCATAATGCATAATGCATAATAGGCTGCGCATGGATATAGGCTGCGCACGCTCGATGACGGGCGGTGCACTCGTCGCGCACAGTGTATATATTATGATGCACTCGTCACGCGCAGTATTAATATAAAATGTACGTACGCGCGGATTCACATACCGGCCGCCGTCGGGGCAACCGCCGGCGCCTGCGGACACCGCGCAGCCTATTATGCATTATGCATTATGAATTATGAATTGAATAATGAATTAGCTGGCCTCATTCCATCCTACCGCCTTAAAGACTAAGAACTTGAAAAACAAACCGGTTAAATTAAGTAAAAGTAGTTATGTTTAGAAAGAAAATCAACCTTTGCATGTTCCTGTTGGGGCTGCTCTGCTGCAGTCTCGGCGTGAAGGCGCAGACATCTTCGGCTGAAGCACAGGTCATACCTGTCAACTTCCCGATGTCCACAGGCTACTTCACCGCCCTGTCCGACAACGGCCTTTGGGCCACCGCTGTCGCAACCGACGAGGAAAACACCACGCTCGTAGGTTATCCGTACCTGGTCGATGCCACTACGGGTAAGCTCACCCAGCTGTGGTCAGGCTCAAGCCCCTTGGGCTTCGTTGCTAACGACGTTACCGACGACGGCAAGATGGTTGTCGGCAGCGCCAACGGCAGCCCCGCGTATTACGACGTCGACGCAGGCCGGTGGGTTACGCTTCCCGGCGACGGCGAGGCCATTTGCGTGACGCCCGACGGCAGCCGCATAGCAGGCTTCGCCTTCGGCGGCAGCGACGGGTCGGAGATGGCCGTGGGCACCGAGCATCCCCGCGTGTGGGACCGCCAGGCCGACGGATCTTACCGCCAGGTGGACGTCGACTCGGAGTTCAGCGGATTCCCCCGCAAGGACAAGAACGGCTCGCTCACCAACATGCGCCGCATATCCAACATGAGCGCCGACGGCAAGATATTCGCCGGAGCGATAAACTTCGTCTATCTCGGCCAGAACTGCTACTACGTCTACGACAGCGGGACGCAGCAGACCTATTACGTTGACAACCTGCTGCCCGACGGCTTCCGCGCAGGCTCGTTCATCGACACGTCGAACATGAGCAACGACGGTGCCTACATGACGGGTTTCTCGCAGATAGTCGACGCCGCTTCGGGCTCCGAGTACAACTCGGCTTACCGCATGGACATAACCGGCGGCACGCTCGACCTCTACAACACATTCTCTGACGAGCAGGACCGCGGCGGCTTCGCCGTGTCAAACGCCGGAACGGTGTTCGCCTCCTCGCCGGCCATCAATCCGCTGCGCTACGTCTACATGCGCCACGGCAACCTCTGGTACGGACTCGACGAGATAATCAGCGGACGCTACAACATAGACATCTACGAGCGCCTTAACCAGGAGTGCACCGGCTACGCCGTCGACGTTTCCGACGACGAGCGCGTGCTCCTCGGCATGAGCACG
>OQVI01002065.1_pt1 | contig 13248 bp, 15 predicted proteins | sample 1691651 | NCBI WGS metagenome assembly OQVI01 (sample SAMN03418287, study PRJEB22391) | human gut metagenome | biome: human-gut; feature: organic feature; material: feces | host: Homo sapiens | place: Italy | collected 2013-04
GCAGCCTGTTCTTCCCGGGCATTCCGCAGCGTCAGCAGGGCAAACACGCCACCTGCCAGCAGGATGAGGAAAAGCAGCACCCCGAGGGTACGCTGTTTTGCTTTCATGGACAGGTCCTCACTTTCTGCGCCGCAGCACGACCACCACGGCACCCACAGCCAGCAGGGCCGCAGGCAGAACGATGACAAAGAGCAGGCCCAGAGTGGAAGCGGCAATGGTGGGCACTTCCAACGGAGCAGCCTCCAGTGCCTTGCTGTCGATGAGGACAGCGCTCTCCTGCCCGGCCAGCGAAGCCGCACACCCCTGCAGGAAGGTCACATTGCCCGGGATGACCTGATAGATGCCCTCATTGTCCATATTGCCGCAGTTGACCCAGATGACCTGGGCACCCGTGTCCTCATTGCGGGCGTATGCTGCCAGCGTGAAGGGACCGGCAGTGTCGCCGTCCGCCTTCTCGGTGGTGGTCATCTCGTAGCCTTCCGGTTTGCTGTAAGCACTGTCCGAGCTGACCAGAAGGGCATCCGAGACCACATGCTCTGTCTCGGTCAGGGTGATGCCCTGTGCCATTTGCAGCAGAACTCTGCGGCTGGTGTTCACACCGTCCAGCGCGGTGGATTCCTCTGTACTGGCATAATCCGGCAGCAGGTAAAGGGCCGGGTAGCCATTGAGGTAATGGTTGGTGTCGCCCTCCACCACAAGGCCCTCGGTGCGGGTCAGGCCGAACTCGGCCATCACAGCATCCAGATTGGGGGTACTATAATAGGAATCCGTCAGCAGCAGCACGCGGCCTCCGTTGCTCAGATAGCTGCGCAGCTGGCCCAGCTCATCCACCAGACTGCCTGCGCCGGAAAAGTCCTGCGCCGGATCGTTGATGACAAGCAGGTCACAGTCCTCGGGGATGGTCTGGGAGAGCAGGTCAAGTGCCGAGACGGTCAGGTTCTGGCTTTCCAGCGCATCGGTCAGGGTGGAAGTCAGCGCCTGCTCGCCGTGGTTGGTGGTGTAGTACACATGGCGGCTCTCTCCGCTGGTCAGCTGGTAGATGGCAGAGGTGATTCTGCTTTCACCGTCAAAGGTCACGTTGGCCGCGCCGGTGGTGGCATAATCGCTGTAATCGTAGTCGTAAAGCTCTGCGGCATCCAGCACCTTGCTCTGTTCCCCGCAGACCAGGATCAGCCCACCGGAGGTCAGATCCTGTGCGCCGTACTGGGCTGCAAAGGTCGGGTAGACTGCCGGATCTTTCAGCTCCCAGGTGATATGGCTGCTCTGGGCGGCGTATTTGTCCAGCAGCTTGGAGATGATCTGATCCTCATTGCCGGTCTGGGCCAGATAGTAAATGGTCACATCCTGCGTCAGATCGTCGGCCACCTGTCTGGAGCTCTCGCTCAGGGTGTAGAGCCCAGCCTCGGAGAGATCGAACTCGGTATATCTGGAAGGAATGGCCCGGACGATGAGATTAACCAGCACGGCCAGCACGATCACAGCTGCGGCAATGGCTGCCGACCACACCCCGCTGCGAAACACCCGCCCGTCACCCGAGGAGCTCTGCTTTGCAAAAAGCTTCATCTGTGTTCCCTCCTCTCAGTTCCAGCGGCGCTTCTCAATGTCCTGCGCCGTAAAGAACAGGAACACCGCCGTCACGGTCAGATAATAGACCACGGCAGGGATAGAGAAGCTGTTGTTGACAAAATCCTCAAAGGGTGTAAACAGGCACAGGGCACTCAGCACGGCGCTGAAAGCCTCGGTAAGCCATGCACTGCGGAGCAGAAACAGCCCCGTCAGGCCCAGGCAGAGTGCCGCAAAGGTCAGGCACCCCAGCACAAAGCTGCGGGTGCGCAGACCGGCCGCCAGAGAAGCCGCGCCTGCGATCCCGGTGAACACTGCCAGCGCCACGGCGCTGCCCGCATTGAACATACTGCGCAGGCTGGGCATCAGGTAGGCCAGCAGCAAGGCTGAAAAGCCCGCCACGGCGGCAATGATCTGGTTCTCGGTCAGGCCGGAGAGAAACTCACACAATGCAATGGCCGCACAGCCCAGCAAAAAGTAGCAGAGCAGCCCCGCAAGGTTTGCGAGCAGAGCAGACACGGTGCCGCCCAGCGCCCAGAGGATGAAGATCATCACCGCATCCACAGCGCAGGGCAGTGCGAACACAGCTGCCATGGCAAAGAACTTGCCCAGCACGATTCCCCACACTGAGACCGGGCTGGTGAGCAGCAGCTGGTCGGTGCGGCTGTGGCGCTCCTCGGCCAGTGAGCGCATCGCCAGCACCGGGATATAGAGCAGCAGCATGAAAATGGTCTGGTAGAGGGTGTAATAACTGAAATCGGTCAAGCCGTAGATCAGGCACCGGGCCAGGAAATACAGGCCGGAACTCGCCACCAGAAACGCCGTGAGGACGTACCCCAGCATCCCGTGAAAGAAGCTGTGGAATTCCCGCTTGAAAATAGCTGTCATTCTGCGTCCTCCTCTCCGGCTGCTTCTTCCGGTTCACCGTCGGTCAGTTCCAGAAATACCTCTTCCAGGCTCTTGCCATCGGCGGTCAGCTCCTCCAGACTGCCTGCTGCCGCCAAGTGTCCTTTGGAAAGGATCAGGATCTGCTGGCAGACTGCCTGCACTTCACTGAGGATATGGCTGGACAGGATGACCGTATGCGCCCGGCCCAGCTCCCGGATGAGCTTGCGGATCTCGATGACCTGCGCTGGATCAAGGCCGACCGTCGGCTCGTCCAGAATGATGAGTCTGGGACTGCCCAGCAATGCCTGTGCAATGCCCACCCGCTGCTTGTAGCCCTTGGAAAGGCTGCGGATGAGCCGAGGCAGAACGGCTTCCAGCCCGGTACGGCGGGCAGCCCTGCACACCTGCTCCTTCCGTTCCGCCTTTTTCACACCCTTCAGCTCGGCGGCAAAGGTCAGGTACTCCTGCACCGTCATTTCCGGGTAAAGGGGCGGCTGTTCGGGCAGATAGCCCACACAGGCTTTGGCGGCATCAGCCTCCTCGGGCAGAGGGTGCCCTGCCACCGTCACCTGCCCACTGGTGGCAGAGAGATAGCCGGTGATGATGTTCATAATGGTGGATTTGCCCGCGCCGTTGGGCCCCAGCAGACCACAGATCTGGCCATCTGCCACGGTAAACGAGACATCGTCCACGGCAAGATGATTGCCATACTGTTTGGTGAGATGAGAAACTTCGATCACGTTCACAACGCTCCTTTCTAAGGCAGCGCAAAGCGCTTTTTGAAGATACTGGTTTATTTTAGTCCGGAAATGTGTTCAAAATAAGGGAACGGCGTGTAAATTACAGAAAGAGAGCTTTTGTGCGGCATAACAACAAAAAACGCCGCCTCCCAAAGGAGACGGCGCTGAAAAGACCAGTAATTACTTACGGCCGAAACGCTTGTTGAAGCGCTCAACACGTCCGCCGGTGTCAACCAGCTTCTGCTTGCCAGTGTAGAAAGGATGGCACTTGGAGCAAACTTCGACGTGGATCTCAGGCTTGGTGGAACGAGTCTTAATGACGTTGCCGCATGCGCAGGTGATGGTGCAGTCAACGTAGTTCGGATGGATACCCTGTTTCATTCTTTTCACCTCATTTCTGGTTCTGACTTATTGGGGCCATATTTAATGTATGTGCCCATCACAACCTTCAATATCGGCTACCCCCTCGAGCGGCCTTGGAAACGATTGCTTTAATATTATAGCACAGATCTCAGAAAAAGCAAGAGGAAATTTCAGCTTTTTCGTGTCATTTTTATACAGGCTGTACTATGGAGTTTTATCTCAAGTTGATTTTCATTCAACTTTATGTAAGCAGCAAAGATACTCTCCGTTATATTCCTTTGCTTTTCCACGCATTCCCGTTTATTTTTAGTTTTTTCACGGAATTGTGACCTACATATTATATCACGCCCAGCCCAAAAAGAAAACCCCGCAGTTCCCGACTTCTTGACAAGCCAGCTGCTTCTGATTACAATACGAAAAAAGAGTTCACAGACGTTCTCTTTTCATAGTTCAGCCATCAGCTCCGGGAAAGGATTTTTTCATGGAACCAAAAACAAAACAATATCTGCTCATAACTGTTGTAGGAGTCACGCTTTTTGTGGCGCTGCTGCGGCTTTCTTCCGTTCTTGCATTTGCTGCACAGCTGGTAGATCTGGTATTGCCCATTCTGGCAGGCGGCATTCTGGCACTTTTTATCAACGTGCCCATGACCGGGCTGGAAAAACGGCTGAAACGCCTGTTCTGCAAGGCCAAAAAACAGCCCTCGGATAAAGTACTTCATCTCCTGAGCTTCTTCATCACCCTGCTGGGTGTTGTGCTGGTGTTGGTGCTGGCGCTGACATTGCTGATCCCGGAGCTGGTGCAGTCTTTTCACAGCCTCTATGTACAGATCGAAGCAAACATCCCCCGCTGGACCGCCTATCTCAGCGCACAGGATGCCGACATGGGGTGGCTGATGAGCTGGCTGGAGGGCATCGACTGGGAGCAGCTGCTTCACAGGGTCACCGACAGCATCGATACCGTGCTGGTCAATGCGGTAGGTGCCGTATCTGCCACGGTAAATATCGTGGTGACCGCATCCTTTGCCCTGATCATCTCCGTTTATATGTCCGTTGGCTCAGAGAGTCTCTGCCACCACGCCCGCACATTGGTCTGTGCCTACCTGAAGCCCAGCCACTCCGACTGGCTGCTGAAGTTCTGCCGACTGTTCCGGCAATCCTTTGCAAACTTTTTGACAGGGCAATGCAGTGAGGCCGTGATCCTTGGCGTTCTCATGGCTCTTGCGTTTTCCGTTTTCAAGATCCCCTACGGCAGCCTGGTGGGAATGCTGACCGCCATCTGCGCCATCATCCCCTACGTCGGAGCGCTGATCTCCTGCGTGGTCAGCGTGTTCCTCGTGCTGTTGGTGGATCCCGTTCTGGCCGTGCGCTGTCTCATTGTTTACCTTGCCGTACAGTTTATTGAAAACCAGTTCATCTACCCCCGGGTGGTGGGAAAATCCGTGGGACTTTCTCCGCTGTACACCCTTGTTGCTGCTATGATCGGCGGAAAGCTCTTTGGCATCATCGGCATCATCTTCTTTATCCCCCTGACGGCGGTGATCATTGAACTTGTAAAAGAGGATGCCTGCCGACGCATACAGGCAAGAGAACCCCAGCGATCCGGGCCGTCTGAGTAAAGGTTTTCAGTGCCGCATCCAGAACTATCATCGTGGTGCGCCGCATCCGATTGCGAGACCTGCCGACTGTTCCGGTGCAGGTGCGGGATTGATGTGCACGCAAAAATACCGCTGCTCTTGTGCATTTTCCCAAATGCAAGAGCAGCGGTATTTTATTGCGCCGCTTTTGTTTTCTTTTGCAGCGCTTCGTGCATATATCCCATCAAAATCAGGATCACCAGCAGGTAATACGGAAAAATTGCAATCGTGGTGTGGTTTGCGATCACGCCGAACAACGGCGGCATCAGGCAGTTGCCAATATAGGCGCTGGCCATCTGAACCCCAATGATCGCCTGTGACCTGTCCGCACCGAAGCGGCCCGGCGTTGCATGAATGATGCTGGGATAGATCGGAGCACAGCCAAGACCAACCAGCAGCAGCCCTGCCAGTGTCACTGCTTCCCCAAGCGGCAGAAGAAACGCCGCTATCCCAATCGCGATGATCCCCTGCCCCATACGAACCATCTGGGTATCATCGAATTTTAAGGTCAGGAAGCCGCACAACGCCCGTCCCACGGTGATGCCGACAAAGAAAAGACTGGCAAAGCCGGCGGCGGTCTCCGGCGCGATTCCCCTGTTCAGCACCAGATAACTGCTGGCCCACAGACTGGTGGTCTGCTCCAGAGAACAGTAGCAGAAAAATGTAACCAGAACCTCTTTTACGCCGGAGATCCGGAAAATCTGTTTCAGGGTCAGCGCTTCTGCCGGGACTGCTTCCCGCTCCTCGGCATTCGCACCCGATTTTGTTTTCCAGAGCGGGAGGCTCAGCAGAATGATGATCGTCAGCACCATCTGCATCACACTGATGACCCGATACCCCGTCTGCCACCCGGCACGGGAAGAAAGCGCCGCGCCCATGATGTAGGGCCCGACCGAGGCTCCGATCCCCCACATACAATGGAGCCAGCTCATGTGGCGGCTGGCAAAATGGAGCGCCACATAGTTGTTGAGTGCTGCATCCACGCTTCCAGCTCCAAGTCCATAAGGGATCGCCCACAGGCACATAGCCCAGAATGAGCTGCTGACAGAGAACCCGAACAGTGCTGCGGCGGTCATGGCAACGCTGATGGCTGTAACACCGCCTGCTCCAAACCGGCGGGTCATCCGGTCACTTTGCAGGCTGGAGAGCACCGTTCCCACCGATATGATGCAGAAGATCACACCGGAATAGGAGACCGGAACCCCAAATCCCTGATAGATCGAAGGCCACGCAGCCCCCAGCAGAGAATCCGGCAGGCCCAGACTGATAAAAGAAACATAGATCACCGCTAACAGCAGATGGATCATCTTGCATTCCTCCTTTTGATCGATACAATTATATCACAACAGAAGAAATGCCATTAGGATAAATTCCTCAATTTTGTACAACAAAAACGTCAACATTGAAAGCACAGATTCATCATCGCACTTCCGTTCGGATCGTGAACCCATCCGGAAGGTTGGAAATTTCTTTTTTCAGGAACAATGGATAAAAAGTTTCATCCTTTAATTGAGCAATCTCTAACCATTTAAATATATGCGTATCGGTTCCCTCTGTTCGAGTGAACGTGTTTTGCCTTTCCAGCAGGCCAGCATCTGCGGTATCCATCAAAAAATAAATACATATCTCGTGATATCGGAGACCATCTGTATCTTTTGTGAAGAAAGATTGATTCAACCATAATGGCCGGGATATCTTCAGTGAAACACCAAGCTCTTCCCGAACTTCCCGTATCATCGCTTGTTCGGCCGTTTCCTCCATCATCACTCTACCCCCGGGCAGAGAGTAGTACTCTGACGGTTTGTCATGGGACATTGCCAAAATTCTTCCGTTAGAAATTATGATTGCACTCACTCTATAATTGAACTTTTCATCGCCCATCTTAAAAGAGATATCCACTTTCCATCACGCTCCCACATTCATTCTTATTCGTACATCCGCCCCTATTTTACCAGCAGAAAGAGAACAAAGCAATTTCTTCAAGCAAAAACGCCAGCGTACCATGTTTTCGCAACACGATACGCTGGTGTCTTATTGTTCTGCTGTTACCCAGCCTTCGGTGTGAGCCATCCTTTTACAGTGTCCGCATCGACCTTGCTTGCTTTTGCAATCTGCTCAATCGATACACCCTGTTCATAAAGGCTCTGTGCCATCTCAACTGCCACTTCTTTTCGGCTTTCTACTCTCAGCTCTTCCATAGCCTTGCACATTTCGCTCAACATGCTTTCGGGGCGATCCAACTGCTTACAGTATCAACATCATAGCCAAGAAGGTCTGCGATTTCTTCTACGGAATTTCCCTTCCGACTGAGTTTCAAGGCAGTCTTTTTTGCCTGTTCCATTTTACCGATTTCTACGCCTTCAGCTTTTCCCTCGGCATAGCTTTCAACTCTCAATTCTTCCATAGCCTTGCACATACTGCCCACTCCTTTCGGGTTTTCTTTCAAGTAGCGCGTTCGTTCTGCCATCAGGTCAAAGTTCATATCCTCTGCACTGGTACAATTGAAATCATGCATCAGTCTTCCGATGTCCGAATCGCCACGGTACTCGCCATTCACATACAGAATATGAGTTCCATCTTCAAACGGCAGTCCCAACGTCAAGTTCATATTCCGAATGACATATACAGGTTTTCCGGCCTTATAGTAATCTTTTTCCGTAATGAAAATGACATAGGTATCCGGCAGTTCTCGGTAATCCTGATCCTTGTCCAGATTTTCTACATCCATCACACTGGAATGATATCTTGCCCGGTGTGGGTCAGCTCCATTGTCAGAGCGCTGAATCTCGATATCATATTTCTTGCCCGTGCTGTCGGTGGCATATGCATCCAGACAAATTGACCGTGCTCCAGTCACGCGCTTCAGGTCGGCCTGCGTTTCACATTTGGTCAGTATCAGATCAGGTTTACCCACAATGATGCGGAGCACCAGTTCTGCCAATGGAATATTATCCTTGAACATCCCGCGCATAAACGTATCGTCGATAGGCCGGAACCCTCTCAATCGCTGAAGGTCTTCCTGATGATGCCGTTCACGCTTCTGTGCTTCGGTTTCCTGCAACTTCCCTCACCTCCTGTTTCTATTGTTTATTTTATCATAGAGCAGTCATTTTATCAACCCTCGTTCAACCACATTAGTTGGCGCTAATATAGTTCTGTACCATCATGTGCGTCACCTTCTCCGTCTGCACAATTCCCTGTTCGTTGGAAAATCTAATAAATAATCGCATCGTCTGTTCGTAGCTTCCAATCGTCTTTTTGCTCAACCCCTTCAATTCACAGTGCTCTATGAACAGTTCCACATCACGTTCCAACATAAAAACAACCTTCTGGATCATCCGCTGCCGCTCAATGAATCCAGAAGGTTTATCGCTATGGAAGGTTTCTGTTTATCACTACGGAATCCATAATTCTATAATTCCATAGCGATAAACATTTTTTCAACCCCCCAGAATTGCCAGATGTGCACGCAAAATATCACGTCGGCATGTGCATCCATCACACTGCTCTCTGCCGTTTATCCAGCCGCATTTTGTCAGCGATCATCGCGATGAATTCGCTGTTGGTGGGCTTGCCCCGCAGGTTGTGGATGGTATAGCCGCAGTAGCTGTTGAGGGCCCGCTCCACGCGGCTGGCAGTGGTACCGTTTTTCTTGGCAATTTCCGGGTAGAGGCGTTTTGTCACAGCGTTGATGTACTCTGGCTCGTTCATGGTGAGCAGGATGGCATCCCGCAGAAACTGATAGCCCTTGATATGAGCGGGAACACCGATCTGGTGCAGGATCTCAGTGACTGTCAGCTCATCACTGTCCACGCTGGTGTGCAGGATGCGCTTTTCCTGCCCGGCAGCCACCTTCAGCACGCGGTTTGCCAGAACCGTCTCGTCAAAGGGCTTGACGAAGTAGTAAGCAAAGCCCTCGTCCAGCAGCTCCTGCACCATTTCCTCGCTCTGGAACGCCCCCGTCACAAAGAAAGAGGTGTGACGCTCACCGGCTGCATTGTACTTCTGTTTCACGGCCAGCGCATCCAGCCCGGGCATAAAGGCATCCAGCAACACCACCTGGGGCCGCACTGCAAGCATTTTCTGCAGGACCTTCAGGCCGTCTTTTTCCACCACGGTCACCTCTACGCCCTTCTGCTCCAAAGCTTCACGACAGGCTGCCGTGATCTCTGCGCCAGTATCCGACATCAAAAATTTGATCTTGTCCATCGTTCATTCCTCCAATGTGTGCGGTTTTCCTTACGTTTCTGATTTTACCATAAATTCCCATGGATTTCAACTGTTATTTTTGCCATATTATGGAATCTTCAGTCGAATCAGCCTGTTTTATTTTACCAAATCTGCTCATTTTTCCGCCGTTACAACCTGCTCAACCTGCTCCAACATGGTCTGCGCAAAAATCCCGTAGCCTCGTGTCGGGTCGTTGACGAGAACATGGGTCACTGCGCCGACCAGCCGCCCATTCTGTAAAATGGGACTGCCGCTCATCCCCTGCACAATGCCGCCGGTTCGGGTAAGCAGGGCTTTGTCCACCACCCGGATGACCATATTGCGGCGCGGATCGGCATCGCTGATCTTCTCGATGCGGACATGGTAGGTACGGGGTGTTTCCCCGGAGACGGTAGCCAGGATCTGTGCATCCCCCGTCTCGACCTCCTGCGCAAACGCCACCGGCATGGTTTGCCCGGAAAAGCCTGTCCGTGTTGTGCCATAAACACCGTTTTCTCCATTGATCCGGATGCTGCCAATGGCGTGGGCGCTCAGTAACTTCCCCTTCAGCTCCCCTGGGCTGCCCACAGTGCCCATGCTGCACCCGGTGATCTCACACGGCACGATCTCCCCGCTGCGCAGAGCGATGCTTTCGCCGGTGTCGCCGTCGCTGATGGGATGACCCAGCCCCGCAAAGACGCCCTTTTCCGGGTCCACAAAGGTCAGAGTGCCCACGCCGGCGGAGGAATCCCGCACCCACATGCCTGCCCGCCACTGGGCGGCAGCGGCATCCCAGACAGGGGTCAGGATGGTGCTGCGCTGTTCTCCGCTGCGGACATAGATAACCTCTGCGGCGCTTCCCCGGGCGGCCTCCAGCGCTTCCTTCACGGCATCATTGTTTTCCGTCCTGATCTGTCCAATGCGGATCACGCGGTCTCCCAGACGCAGTCCCGCTGCCTTTGCCGGGTTCACTGTGCTCCCGCCGGGGCTGTCGATATCGGAAAAGCCAACGATCAGCGCCCCCTCGGAGAACATTTTGACCCCGAACGGCGTACCGCAGACCGTGACCTGCGTGCGCTCCGTGACCACCGTACGGATATTCTTGATGGGAAGCCATCCGCCCAGTGACAGAGTGGTCTGGTAACTGCCCACGACCTGGGTACTGGCCGCATTCTGGCTGCCGTGAAGCCCCATAGGTTCCACCCAGCCAAAGCGGGGCAAAAGCAAGGCCTGCCCGGGTTCCAGATAAACACGATCCGGCAGGCGGCTGTACAGCCAACCCAGCAGCAGAAACGGCAGCAGGAGCAGATACACTGCTGTCAGTCTCAGCAATCGCTGTGCTCTGTTGCGTCGTTTCACGGTCCTGCCTCCCCGGTGATAATTTGTTCTAGTATGCACCGGGAAACCATTGAATATGAAACGAGGAAATTTCTATCAAAATCGCTTGACTTTCCCGGGGTAATGTGGTAGTATATTCAAGCAGTCCGCAACAACGGTTTCAAGCCTCAGAAATCCAGGATTGCAACAATTTTATAGTTGTGCGAGGGTGGCGGAACTGGCAGACGCGCACGTTTGAGGTGCGTGTGGTTTATCCTTGGGGGTTCGAGTCCCCTCCCTCGCATAAAAGAAAAACCCACGGTCTAGCGATAGATCGCGGGTTTTTCTTATGCTTTCCAACCAAAGCCGCAAACAAAACGGCAGGCCCGGATTCTATCCAAGGGCCTGCCCTTTTGTGTATGCAGGAGAAGGGACTTGAACCCTCACTCACTGGGAACTGGTGCCTAAAACCAGCGCGTCTGCCATTCCGCCACTCCTGCACGGAGAACTTATTTAGTTTATCAATTTTTGCGGGAAATGTCAATTCCTCTGCCTGCTTTTGTATTCTACAAATTTTCAGCAGGTCATATCCTATAAGAGATACTGCAGATCCAATGTGATCTGTCAAGGAGGTTTGGGAGATGGTTTCATGGCTGAGAGCAAACGGGAAGATCTTATTTCGCGGGGCAGCTCTGCTTCTGGCGGGCGCAGCGGCAGGCTTTGGGCTGGGGCTGTTCTTTGCTGTGCCGACGGGGCCCGGCTGCCAGGAAAGCGACCTGACCCCGGTACCGGATACCGGCTTTGCCTCCCCTGCTCCGGAGGCGGCCCCTGCAAGCTCATTGCCGCAGGAGGAGCCGGTGCCGGAGAAATGGGTCTGCCTAACCTTTGATGACGGCCCCAGCAAAACGACCCAGGCGGTTCTGGATGCGCTGAACGCCGCCGGGGTCAAGGCCACCTTTTTTGTGGTGGCCACGGGCTACAATGAAAAATACCTGCCGCTCATTGCGGATGCAGCGGCGGCAGGCCACCAGATCGCGCTGCATTCCGCTTCCCATGAATACAGTGGCATCTACCAGAGTGCAGATGCTTACTGGCAGGATATTGAGCTGTTGAAAGAGCGCATCTCGCCCTATGTCAATACAGCTTCTCTGCATTACCTGCGCTTTCCGGGCGGCAGCACCAACACGGTCAGCCGTCGCTACGGCGGGCGCGGTGTGATGGCCGAGCTGAAACAGCAGTGTGCCGAGAAGGGATATGCCTATGTAGACTGGAATGTCTGCGCTGAGGATGCCGTGGGCGGCAAGCCCAGTGCCGGGACCATCTACCGGAATGTAGTGCGTGAGACCGGCGAGCAGACCCAGTGCATCGTTCTGATGCATGATTCTGCCACCACCCGCACCACCGCCGAGGCGCTGCCGGACATCATCCAGTGGTATCGGGATCAGGGGTTCACATTCTGCCGCGTAGAGCAAGTGCTCCCAGCACCATAGCGGCCACTGCCACAGGGAGCAGTCGCCGCAGCCAGCGCAGCAGGCGTTCCCGCCTGAGCGGCAGTCCCGTTTTGAGAGATTCCGGGAAGAGTGCTTCGCAGCAGATAGAATCGCAATAGCGGCCCTGCCCGCGCCATGCCTTATACCGGATACCGTGCCACTCAAACTCCGGGTACATTCCCCCTTTTGTGATGCAGACGGGGCTCCCTTGAGCTTCCCCATAGCGCAGCAGCACGGCTGCAAAATCCTCCGGGGTATTGATGGACTGTTCCGATACGATGAAAAAGCGTTTTTTCTGTTCGTTTTCTGCCACGGTACGGTAATCCCTGAGCCAGCCGGAGAAAAATCTGCCCGGCTCCTGCGGGTCCTGCATCCGTTTCAGGCAGTCGTCCACATCCAGCTGATCCACCTGAGGAGTCTGTTGGGTCAGCTCTGCGCAAAAGCGGATCGCACCCGCCAGCTGTGCCGCCTGCTGCTCCAGTACCGCCTGCTGTGCCTGAAGTGCTTCGCTCAGCGGCTGTTCCCCGTTGAGGACCCTCTGTATTACGGGCAGCGGCATATCCAGCATCCGAAGCATCCGGATCAGTTTCAGGGTCCGGATATCCCCGGCGGTGTAATCCCGGTAGGCATTGCCCCGGTTACGGGCAGGGGTCATCAGCCCTTCTTTTTCGTAGAAGCGAATGTTGGGGCTGGAAACTCCACTCTGTTCCGCAGCCTGTTTGATGTTCATTTGCTTCACCTCCGCCCTTACACTACACCATAAAGTCGGTTGAAGGTCAAGCATTTTTCAAAAAATAGCGCAAAAATGCCCCGGCGGGCGCAAAACCTGCCGGGGCATTCATTCTGGATCGCGCTTACTGTGCGTTGTTGAACAGGGAGAAGGCACGGTAAGCCATGTACAGGTCGTTCTTGTGGATGACCTCGAAGGGGGCGTGCATGGACAGCACAGGCACACCGATATCCAGCACGGGGATGCCGCGGTTCGCGACATACTTGGCGATGGTGCCGCCGCCGCCCAGATCCAGACGACCCAGCTCACCGA
>OQVI01002089.1_pt1 | contig 13119 bp, 10 predicted proteins | sample 1691651 | NCBI WGS metagenome assembly OQVI01 (sample SAMN03418287, study PRJEB22391) | human gut metagenome | biome: human-gut; feature: organic feature; material: feces | host: Homo sapiens | place: Italy | collected 2013-04
GCTGGCCGTTTGCAGCCTGGTGGAGCTGATGGTTGCCATCAATCAGAGCGCGGCGAACGCCTGATAGAATCCTGCCCTTATGGGTCCGAGAAACGCCTGTATGAGTTGGTAGGACGACGAGTTGCACTCGCGGTAGACAAGTTTTATGAGCAGCTTTCCCTGCTGATAGGACAGCTTCTTCATACGTGGCGTGTACTCCTTGCGTATGCTTTTCTCCACAAGTTTCATATGGGCGTCGCGCGCCTTCTTGTCGGGCAGCGTCTGGAGATACTCGTATGTCTCTATGATGATGCGGTTCCCCTCCTTCGCTATGGGCAGCACCTTCTTCACGTTTGCCACGAGCCGGTTGTAGGCGGCGCGCTGCTTCTCGTTCTTGAACACCGGAGCGGGATAGACATACACGCTGTTCATCTCCACATACTGTATGCTGTCGCCGTTGTCGTCGAGCACCTTGCTCACCTTCACCATCGGCTCGAGCACTCCTCCGTCAGCGGTGTCGCCTCCGTCGTTCTGCGCGGCGCATCCCGCCGACCACATCAGACAGAGTGTCAGAACAATAAAAAACCTGTCCATATAACAAGCGCAAAAATACATATAAAAAATCATTCCGACCGGCAGAACGCATTATTTTTATCTCTTTTTTGCACGCCCGCGCCCACTTCCCGCACCGAGTCGCACAGGCGGCTGACGCCGTAAGGGGCAGGATGCCCGTGCCTGCGGTTGGCTGACTGCGCACGGTCAGAGCACGTCAAGATACTTCTCGAGCGGTATGCCCCGGTTCTTGTCCTCGTTGTCCTTGTTGAGGTCGATGAGCGTGTATACGGCGTCCATAGCCCTGCGGGTGCTCGGCTTGAGCATCTCTCCGTCGAGCAGACGCCCTATGAGCACCGCCGAGAAGATGTCGCCCGTGCCGGGGAAATGCACCGGAATCTCGGTGTAGGGCAGACAGAAATACTCCCCGTCCACATGATTGTAGCCCACCACCGACGGCTGACCGTCCACAGGGATGCTCGTGATGAGCGCCGACTTGGTGCCCAGAGCCAGGAGTGCGTCGGTGAGACGGCGCGCCCCGTCGCGGCTCACACCCCGGGCGTCGTACTCCATACCCGTGAGATAGCATGCCTCGGTGTGGTTGGGAAACACCAGATGGGCTACGCTCACCATCTCGCGCATGCTTTTTATCGCCTCATCGGTGACTCCGTTGTAGAGCTTTCCCTCATCTCCCATTATCGGGTCGACGAATATCACCGTGCCCGAGGCAGCCTGCTCGCGGCAGTAGTCGGATATCATGCGCGCCTGACTCTCCGATGCCATGAAGCCCGTCGCTATGGCGTCGAAGGTGAAACCCAGCTCGCGCCACACGGGAAAGACACCTTTTATATAGTCGGTTGTCTCAAGAATGTTGAACTTGCCGTAGTCGAGCGTGTTAGACACAAGTGCCGTCGGCAGATTGTAAGTGGGATGACCCATGTACGAGAGTATCGGCAGCATCGCGGCGGTAGCCACCTTGCCATATCCGGCAATGTCGTTTATAAGCAGTATCTGTTTCTTTTTCATCTTATTCGAGTTTCGCCTGCAAACTTACACAAAATAGTCGGAATAAGCGAATTTTTTCATTATTCGCTCGCACGGGAGCACATGTCGCGGACGGCACACGGCTGCGACCCGTGCCCGGAGGGGCATCCAGCCGCCTCGGAACACACCCGACGGAAACGCATAATTATACATAATAACAGTAAAAAATATTGACAACAGAAAACAACAAAACAGAAACGGCACGGCGCGACAGACGCCTCCGCGATATACGGAAAGCGTACCCGCATGGCATTTTCTTCCTCCTTATACGACCGTAAGCTCACTGCCGGCACGCGAAAAAGGCTCTTCCGCACCGCAGAAAGCACCGTTCCGCACCGCAGGAAAAGCTCTTCCGACACACGGAAAAGCCTGTTTCGCATGGCGGAAAAGCCTCTTTTGCGACGCTGGAAAAGGACTTTGATTATGTCGGACAATATATCTTATTGTGTGTCAGCAGAATATGTAAAACGCCCAAAAGCCGCGTATTTGCAGCCGAAAGCATGTCTGCGCGCAAAAACGGCGGTATTTTCGCGTTGCGATGTATATTTATACATGCGCCCATGTATATTTATGCATGCTTCCATGTACATTTATTCATGCTTTCATGTATATTTATTCATACATCAATACATATTTGCGCGTATTCGTGCTGCGGACGGCACGGCATGCTGCGGTTTTTCTTCCGCCTCGCGACAACATGAAAGGAGACGCTCCACTGACTCCCCACTGTGACGCGACAAAGGAATGGCGGAGGCACGGATATGCACATTTCTGCATATTTAACGGTTATTTCTGTATATTTATACAGTTTTAGTGCCTTTTTGAATGTATTTTTGTAAATTTATGCAGAAAATCATGTCGCAAGGCGTGTTTTATGCTTTAAAATAACTAACTTTGCCATCCGAACAAACAATAGACATTTAAGGAGATGGCATACACACGCATAACGGCTGCCGAAGGCGCAGCGATGATAAAGGACGGCGACAACATCGGATTCAGCGGATTCACCCCCAGCGGTGTCCCCAAAGCCGTGACGAGGGCACTGTCGAAACGCGCGCGCGAAGAGCACGAGGCAGGCAAACCGTTCGCCGTGGGCGTCATCACGGGCGCATCGTCGTGCCAGAGCCTTGAGGGAGACCTTGCGGCGGCTCACGCAATAAAGTTCCGCGCGCCCTTCTCCACCAACGCCGACTTCCGCAACCACGCCAACCTGGGCGAGATAGACTATGAGGACATGCACCTCGGACACATGGCTGAGCGTCTGCGCAGGGGTTTTTATGGTGACATTGACTGGGCTGTGATAGAGGTGTCTGCCATAGAGGAGTATGGCGGAAAGTGCCGCGTGTATCTCACCTCGGCAGACGGCATAGTGCCGACAATAGCGCGTCTGGCGAAGAGAGTGATTCTGGAGCTGAACACTTTTCACAATGCCGACGCACGCTATCTGCACGACGAGTATGAGTGTCTGGAGTATCCTTACCGCCAGCCCATACCTCTGACAGGCGTGGGACAGCGCATCGGCACGGAGTATCTGGAGATAGAGCCGGGGAAGATAGCCGGAGTGGTGGAGTGCTGCATACCAGAGGAGGCGCGCACCTTCAAACCCTCGACTCCCGACACCGACATGATAGGCCGCCACGTGGTGGACTTCTTCCTGAGCGACATGCGCGCCGGACGCATCCCCAAGTGCATGTTCCCCATACAGAGCGGTGTGGGCGTGACGGGCAACGCGGTGATGGAGGCTATCGGACAGTGCGACGACATGCCCGTGGTGGAGGTGTTCAGCGAGGTGGTGCAGGACGCCATAGTGGACCTTATGCTCAAAGGACGCATATCGCAGGCGTCGGTGGCGGCGATGACAGTGTCGAACGAGTGCCTGCAGAAAGTGTATTCCAACATGGACTTCTTCCGCAGCCGTCTCACGCTGCGCCCGAGCGAGCTGTCCAACTCGGCTGAACTCATACACCGGTTCGGTGTGATAGCGATGAACACCGCGCTGGAGTGCGACATCTACGGCAACGAGAACTCGAGCCACGTGTGCGGCTCACGGCTGATGAACGGCATCGGAGGGTCGTGCGACTACGAGCGCAACGGCTCGATAAGCATATTCTACACGCCGTCGACAGCCAAGGGCGGGAAAATCAGCGCGATAGTTCCCATGTGCAGCCACATCGACTCCACCGAGCACGACGTGGACGTGATAATAACCGAACAGGGCATAGCCGACCTCAGAGGAAAGGGTCCGGCACGGAGAGCGGAGGAGATAATAAACAACTGCGCGCACCCCGACTACCGCCCGCTGCTGCGCGAATACCAACGCATAGCCACAAAGGGACACTGCCCCGGTTCGCTGCGCGCCGCCTTCGCATTCCACGACACGCTCACAAGAAAGGGTGACATGAGGCTCACCGACTTCGCCGAGTATCTGTGACATGACACGTTCCATAAGCAACATCATCCCCCAATCAACATCCGATTCCTAAAAGTAGAGACGCAAAATCTTGCGTCTCCCGTCCACCCCATACCAACATACGCACGCGAAAATACGCAGGCAAACAAACGCATCCTTGCGTCTCCCGTCCACCCTACACCAACATACGCACGCGACTATACACTGGCAACAAGCGCAAACCTCCTTGTGAGACGCAAAATTTTGCGTCTCTACTTTAGCTTGCAGCACATATCATCATACCGTATTCAATTTGTCAATGGAAAACAACGTGATTATTGCATACATGAACAACATTATCATATATACGGAAACAATCTCAAAAAACATCAAAAAAGCCGTTCAAAATCCACCGAAAACACTCTCAAACGACATCCCTGACACCCATATACGATGTCACCGACCCGTCATGAAATGAACAAAAAAGCATATGAATCAGTCAAAAGGCGGTTTTTAAATTGACGACAAAGATACCAACAAATCTCCGAAATAGAACATATATTTGCAAACTGTATTGAATACTTAAGCCTCAAAAGCCTGACAATTCATTTACACCCATAAACCATACGAACTACCGTCAACAAACACAACAACAACCCATATAAAACACAAAAAAACAGACAAAACAAAACACACAAAAATCAATCTTAACAATAACGTGAGCGCAACTCACAAAAATCAATCTAAAAATTCTAACCAACATGAAACAAAATTTCATTATTTCAGCATTCCTATGCTGCATGATGTTCATCGGTTGCAAGGATGACGACGTCGCCTCTGGCTCGTTCGATCCGTCACAACCGGTCGAATTCAAAGACTTCAGTCCGAAAGAGGGACAAGTGCGAACGCGCCTCTACATCTACGGAAAGAACTTCGGCACAGACGAGACGAAGATTCACGTGAATGTGGGCGGAAAGGAAGCGAAGGTCATCGGCTCTACCGGTGAGATTATCTATTGTATGGTAGGAAAGCGTTCTTACGACGGCACAGTAACCGTGACAATAGACGACAAGGACGGCAAACCCGCTGCGACAAAGACTTTTGACGAAAAATTCAACTATATACCTAAGACCACTGTTGGAACATTGTTAAGAAAGGTGGACGAGTCAGGCAACTCGTCATACTCGTACGGCTCGTTCGACGGCGAGGCATCCGCGCCTGCAAACGACTGGCTGGTGTTCGACCCGAAATATGCGGAGATAGGCGGTGACAGAATCCTGTTTGCTGCCAACTGGCATGACGGACTGCGCGTGCTCAACCTTACACAACGCACCCACACACGTCTTTTCCCGCGCAGACAATACTCTGCCATGTTCTCGTTCACATTCACTGCCGACGGCGACACGCTCATATTCCCCGACGACAACGGACAGGCTTCGAACGAGACAAGACCTAACATGTATTACTGCCTGCGCTCGGAAGGATTCAAGAAAATGCGTCCCTATAATTACGGACCGTGTTCCTATGGCGTTGTATGCATGCCTAACGGCACCAAGTTCTACTCTTCATGGACCAACGCATGCGTTTACCGCATGGAGAACCCTACCGGAGAGATACCCAATACCGACGTGAACCGCACGCGGTGCTTCTCTCTTACAGCACTCACACAGACCGACGGACAGCACATGCGCCTCATCCTTCACCCGTCGGCAAAGTATATGTACATAATAATGGAAGGCGCGCCCGTTGTGTTAAGATCTAACTATAATGAGAAGACAAACATGTTCGAGACTCCTATAATCATAGCAGGAAAGTTCGGAGCATGGGGATGTGTGGAAGGAACAGGTACTTCAGCGCGTTTCGACCAGCCTTGGTCGGGAACTTTCGTAAAGAACTATGACTACGTGAAAAACCCGCGCCCGGACGGTGAACTGTACGACTTCTACTTCAGTGCGTATGAGAACCACTGCATATGGAAACTCACCCCGGACGGTGTCGCCACAATTGTTGCCGGACGAAGCAACGAGAACGCCGACGGAAAAGTGACCGGATATATAGACGGAGACCCGCTGAAGGAGGCACGGTTCTATCATCCTACAGGAGTCACCTACGACGAGACCAACGAGACATGGTATATCGGCGACAACGGCAACAGGGGCATACGCTATATCACGAGAGAGTAAACCGTAATAATCCAATACAAATTTTACTATGAGGAATCTTATATTTATGCTTATGCTTGCTATATGCATACCGCTGCAGATGCAGGCACAGGACGATCAGAAGACAATAGAAGTGACGGGTACGGTGACCGATGAGACCGGTGAGCCGCTCATCGGTGTGAGCGTGACGCCCAAGGAGAACCCGGCACTCGGAGTGATAACAAACATCGACGGTGTTTATAAGATAAAGGCATACACCCGACTGGTGTTCAGCTACATCGGAATGGAGCCACAGGAGGTTCTCATCAAGGAACAGACCACACAAGACGTCAGGCTTAAGGAAAAGAAGGACAACGTGATAGACGAGGTTGTCGTCACAGGTACGGGTGTGCAGAAGAAGCTCACCGTGTCGGGAGCCGTCACGACGGTAAACCCTGGCGACCTGCGCACACCTACCGCCAGCATCACAAACTCATTCGCGGGAGTCATACCGGGCGTGTTCGCACGGCAGACGACAGGTAATCCGGGCGACAACGTGTCCGAGTTCTGGATTCGCGGTATCTCCACCTTCGGTGCTGGAAGCAGCGCGCTCGTGCTCGTCGACGGTTTTGAGCGTAACATCAACGACATAAACCCTGAGGACATAGAGAGACCTTCAGTGTGCTGAAAGACGCTTCCACAACTGCCATCTACGGTTCGCGCGGCGCCAACGGCGTCGTTCTCATAACGACAAAGCACGGCCGCGACGGAGCGACACGCATAAACGGAAAAGTAGAGTACAGCTACAACACACGCACGAAGACACCGGAGTTCGTCGACGGAAAGATATACGCACGAATGATGAACGAGGCTCTCGAAAGCCGGAACATGTCTCCCGCCTACAGCGACGACGACCTTTATCTGCTCGACAACCAACTCGACCCCGAGGTGTTCCCCAACGTCAACTGGATGAAACTGTTGCTCAAGGACGGCGCACCCACTTTCCGCGCCAACGTTGACGTATCGGGCGGCGGTTCCAACGCACGCTATTTCGCATCTATGAGCTATGTTGAGGAAGGCGGTATGTACAACAGCGACTCCGCGCTGAAGGACTATAAGACCAACGCCAACTACCACCGCTGGAACTACCGCATGAACTTCGACATGAACATAACCAAGACCACACTTATTAAAATAGGTATATCTGGAGCACTGGAAAAGCAGAACCAGCCGGGTGCGGACTACAAGCACATATGGGAATCGCTTCTGCTGTATAACCCGATTGCCACTCCTGTGAGATACAAAGACGGCAAATGGGGCTCGCAAGGCAAAGACGGACACAACAACCCGTGGGTTCTCGTCACACAGTATGGTTACAACCAGATTTGGAAAAACACCATAAACACTACTGCGGAGCTTACTCAGGACTTCAATTTCATCACTCCCGGACTCAAGGCTTTGGTACGCTACGGATATGATGTCTACACCGACAACGGCAATGAACATTGGAAAGCACCTGAAGGATGGCAGGCAGAGCGTCTGCGCGACAGCGATGGCAACCTCGTGTTCAAAAAGATGGTGGACGAGCAACTCATGATATCACAACCTTATTCCAAAGGAAAGAAGAGGGAGTTCTTCGAGGCTGAGCTGCACTACGCGCGCAATTTCGGCATGCACCAGGTAGGTGCCATCCTCAAATATTCGCAGGACGGGACTACCGACAACTCTGAGAACAACTGGGTACATCAGTCAGACGATGACCCAATAAAGAGCCTTAACATCGCCTTCCAGCGCACCATCCAGGGCATAGACCGCCGTCATCAGGGTCTTGCAGGACGCTTCACCTACGGTTATGCCAACCGTTACTTCGTCGACTTCAATTTCGGCTACAACGGCTCGGAGAACTTCGCAAAAGGCAAACGCTTCGGTTTCTTCCCGGCTTATTCGGCTGCATGGAACATCGGTGAGGAGCCTTGGATAAAGAAAGTGGCTCCGTGGGTGGACATGTTCAAGGTGCGTTATTCATACGGTAAGGTGGGCAACGACTATCTCGAGACACGTTTCCCGTTCCAGGGACGCTTCTACACCAACGGCAGCGACCGTTATGTATACGGAGACTTCGACACGAGCAACTTCACATACAACGGTATATCATATCTCATTCTTGCGAACAAAGGCATCACTTGGGAGGTTGCGACGAAGCACGACCTGGGACTTGACTTCTATCTTTTCGGCAACAAGCTCAGCGGAACGGTCGATTACTTCCGCGAGACCCGTGACGGTATCTTCATGTGGCGCAAATATATACCTGAGATAATAGGTGTAAGCAACTCACAGCAACCGGCAGCCAATGTGGGCAGCGTGCGCTCGCAAGGAGTCGACGGCAACATTGCCTACAGCGACAAGATAGGAAACGTGAACTTCACCATACGTGGAAATTTCACCTACAGTAAGAGTAAGATACTCGAATATGACGAGCAATACAGCCACTACGGCTACAAACGCTCGGCAGGATACCGTGTAGACCAGACACGCGGACTTGTGGCTCTCGGACTCTTCAAGGACTATGAGGACATCCGCAACAGCCCCGACCAGTCCGCATTGGTTACAGCCGTGGAGATAGCTCCCGGTGACATCAAATATAAAGATGTGAACGGTGACGGAAAGATAGACGACAACGACATCGTGCCTATCGGCTCTACAACAAAGCCGAACTTCATCTACGGTTTCGGAGCATCGGCATCATGGAAAGGTTTTGATGTCAACGTACTGTTCCAAGGTGTAGGTAAGACGTCGTTCTTCATAGGCGGTTATACTGTCTATCCGTTCTCAAACCACTCTTGGGGAAACATCCTTACAGACGTTGTCGGCAACTACTGGCAGCTCGGAAAGAATGAGGACGTGAACGCGAAATACCCGCGCCTCACTTACGGATGGAACAATAACAACTACCGTAACTCCACCTTCTGGCTGCGCGACGGCTCATATCTGCGACTGAAGAACGTCGAGATAGGATACACACTGCCGAAATCGCTTACATCACGCATCAACATACAAAATGTACGCGTGTATCTGATGGGTACCAACCTGCTGACTTTCTCCGACTTCAAGCTTTGGGATCCGGAGCTCGGAAGCAGCAACGGACAGAAGTATCCATTGTCAAGAACATTCACGCTTGGTATGACCATCAGTCTGTAATTGTAATACTATATCAACAATCTAAAGACAACAGATATGAAAAAATATAAATATATGATAGCCGGAGTTGCCGCAGTGTGCGCAGCGTCAGCCCTGACGTCCTGCTCCGACTATCTCGATACAGAGAAATATTTCAAGGACCAGCAGTCGCTTGAACATATATTCAACAACAAGACAAATACGTTGGAGTGGCTGTCACTGAGCTACAGCCGCCTGCAAGGAGACAACATCGAGATAGGACATAGCGACAACAATCCTACGAACTTCTGCGATGACATCACCTTCAACGAAGGATACAACGGTGCGCGTTACCGCTATTTCAAGCTCGGTGAGTATGGCGACGGATACAGCTACAGCGACTTTTACAAGAGATCATGGCCATGGTCATACCAGGGAATACGTCAGGCGTCCATTTTCATAGAGAGAGCGCACGCCAACGAGGGACTCACCCAAGAAGAGATAGACGTGCTTAAAGGAGAGGCACACTTCCTTCGCGGCTACTTCTACTGGCTGCTCATACGCAAGTACGGTCCTGTGCCAATCATGCCGGATAAGGGAGCTGACTTCAGCGAGAGCTACGACAAACTGTCTTACCCGCGCAGCACGTTCGACGAGTGCGTCGACTACATATGCAAGGAACTGGTTGAGGCTGCAAAAGTGCTGCCCGACCGACGCGACAACCTCAACATAGCACGTCCGACAAAGGGTGCCGCCTTAGCGTTGCGCGCAAAGGTGCTGACCTACGCTGCCAGCCCTCTCTACAACGGAAACACCGAGATGGCAGACTTCACCGACAAGACAGGACGCCACCTCATTTCCCAGGAGTATGACGAAAGGAAGTGGGCTCTCGCCGTTGCGGCAGGCAAAGACTTCCTTGACTACAACGACAAGGCAGGCGTATACAGGATATATACCGTCGGCGTAAGGAAAACCGCGCAGGACAGAGCCTATCCTACAACAGTTACTCCTCCGCAATGCGAGCCATACTCAAGTCAGGACTTCCCGAACGGATGGGCTGACATCGACCCGTACGAGTCTTACCGCTCGGTGTTCAACGGTGAGCTTGCCATCGCCGAGAATCCGGAGATAATATTCACACGCGGGCAGAATTACCGTGGCAATTCTCTCGATGGCAATGGTATAAGCAGTGTAGCAGACGTTGTGAGACACCAGCTGCCCAACACACTCGGAGGATGGAACATCCACGGCATCACACAGAAACAGTGCGACGCCTACGACATGGCAGACGGCACACCGTTCGACCGCGAGCGCGTGATGGCACAATACGGCAAGGGCAACGAGTTCACCACAGCGAACAACAAATACCTGCACCCGTACGACCATCTGCCCGACAACGGCATCTTCATGGGCTATGCCAACCGCGAGCCGCGCTTCTATGCGTCGGTGGCATACAGCGGAACGGTATGGCCCGGACTGAGCACGACAGAAGAGCGTTATCACTACCAGCAGGTGTTCTACTACCGTGGAGAGGCTGACGGACGTGTTAACGGCAACGAGCGTTGGGTGAACACCGGCATAGGAGTGATGAAGTATGTGCATCCTTACGACATCCTCGTGGGCAACTACAGTGAGATAAGACAGAAGGCAGACCCAGCCCTGCGCTACGCGGACATACTGCTGCTCTACGCAGAGGCTGTGAACAACCTCACATCGAGCTACGAAATTCCGTCGTGGGACGGCTCTCAGACCTACACCGTGAGCCGTGACATAGAGCAGATGAGGCGCGGAGTGAAGCCTGTGAGGATGCGTGCGGGCGTGCCCGACTATTCTGACGGGGTGTATGCCGACCGCGACAAGTTCTTCAACGCCATCGTGCACGAGCGTCAGGTGGAGCTGTTCGCCGAGAACCAGCGGTTCTTCGACCTGCGCAGATGGAAGATTGCCGAGAAGCATGAGGCTGAACAGATATACGGATGCAACACCCTTATGGACAAGAGAAACGCGCTGCAGTTCTACAATCCGGTGAGAGTGCCGAAGCTGCAGACCTCGTTCTCGCGCAGACAGTACTTCTGGCCCGTATCATGGGAGGAGCTCCGTCGCAACAAGAACCTGACACAGGCTCCGGGCTGGAGAGACTACGAATAAACGGAATCATATTCTGAACAACGATAAAACATATAAAAGATGAAAAAGATTCAATTATATATCATGGCGGCGATGACCGCAATGTGCGGCATGTTCACTTCATGCAACGAGGACTGGGAGGAGGAGGTTTACGAGCAACTCGTATCCTTCAAGGCTCCCGTAGGCTCAAACGGAGTGCACGACATATACGTACGCTACAAGGCAGACGGCACGGGACAGTTCAAGCTGCCTGTGATAATAAGCGGCTCGGCGACCAACCACAGGGACTTCACCGTGAAGATAGGCGTCGACAACGATACGCTCGACATACTCAACAAGGCAAGGTTCGCCTCCGGACGCGAGGACCTCTGGTTCAGACAGCTGCCCGAGAACTTCTACTCGTTCCCATCTCAAACATGCCACGTGGCGTCCGGACAGAACACCAACCTCTACATCATCGACTTCAATCTCAAAGGTCTTGACACCAACGAGAACTGGGTTCTGCCACTTACAGTCATGCCGGACCCGTCGTATAAGCTCAACATACGCAGCGGATGGGACAAGGCTCTGCTCAACCTGAAGCTCTTCAACGACTACTCGGGAACCTACTCCTCCACCAACATGTATGTATACATAGACGGTACGAATTCGGACGGCGCAGTGGAGGACACCCGCGAGTGCCGCGTGGTGGACGACAGGAGCGTGTTCTTCCTTGCCGGAACGACATGGAGCGAGGATGTCAACCGTGGGCTCTATAAGGTAATCACACACTTCGAGGAAGGCGTGAAGGACGAGAAAGGCGTCATCACCGGCAAGCTCACACTGAGCGCGGGCGACCCTGCCAACGCCATAAACCTTGAGACAAGCGGTGACTGTACCTACCGTTACGAGGTGATAAGGCACGCCACAAAGAAGTATCTGGAGAGACGGATAACCACGATGTACCTCGACTACAAGTACACCGACATCACCTCCGACCCGAAAAACCCGATGCGGTTCCACGTAAAGGGTAACATGACAATGGAACGCCTGTACGACATAAATGCTCCTGAGGAGTATCAGGCTGTCCTTTGGAGATAAGCATCCGCACCAATTAAAGGTCAATGTATAACAGTTGAGACGGGGCGCGCCGGCATGGTGCGCCCCGTTTTTTATGATGTATCGGGAAACAATTATGACGGCGTCAGCCTTGTAGAGACGCAAAATCTTGCGTCTCCCGTCCAACAAACACAGCAACGACAGCCATATCATCACGCCAATTAATTGCGCATACTTGCTCGTGAGACGCAAAATTTTGCGTCTCTACAGGCTCATGCCACCATAATTAAATATGAGAAACAAAGCGACAGCATGCGCTGACTAACCAAAGTAGAGACGCAAAATCTTGCGTCTCACAAGCAATAAACCCAGCAACGACATGCATATCATCGCCTCAATTAACAGCGCACACTTGCTCGTGAGACGCAAAATCTTGCGTCTCTACAGGCTCACGCCACCATTATTAAATATGAGAAACGAAGCGACAGCATGCGCTGACTAACCAAAGTAGAGACGCAAAATCTTGCATCTCACAAGCAATAAACCCGGCAACGACAGCCATATTATCGCCTCAATTAACAGCGCATACTTGCTCGTGAGACGCAAGATTTTGCGTCTCTACTTTGGTTTGCCAACATATGAATCGCGGCATTTTCCATTACTGTCATAATGTAATGCGGATGCGGCATGCGA
>OQVI01002091.1_pt1 | contig 13114 bp, 8 predicted proteins | sample 1691651 | NCBI WGS metagenome assembly OQVI01 (sample SAMN03418287, study PRJEB22391) | human gut metagenome | biome: human-gut; feature: organic feature; material: feces | host: Homo sapiens | place: Italy | collected 2013-04
TCTATTCGCCCCGGCTTTTCCATAAATCTTGCCACATGAAGTGCGTGACTTACAAGCTCGTCTATACCCTCATTTTTTACGGCTGAAATAGGAATAACAGGTATTCCGAGAATTTGCTCAAGCTCGTTTACTCTGATACTTCCGCCGTTTTCTCGCACCTCGTCCATCATATTCAGCGCAAGCACCATAGGAATACCAAGTTCCATAAGCTGCATAGTAAGGCATAGATTTCGCTCAAGGTTTGAGGCGTCTACAATATTTATAATTCCGCTCGGCTTATCTTTTATCAAGAAATCTCGTGTAACTATTTCTTCGCTCGAATACGGCGACAATGAGTAAATACCCGGCAAGTCGGTAACTGTTGCCTCAGGGTGATTTTTAATTGTACCGTCTTTTCTGTCTACGGTAACACCCGGAAAATTGCCCACATGCTGATTAGCGCCCGTAAGCTGATTAAACAAAGTAGTTTTGCCGCAGTTTTGGTTTCCTGCAAGCGCAAATGTAAGTTTGCTGTCTTTCGGCAGTGCTTTGCTTTCATCGTGAATATGATAATCGTTTGCCTCGCCAAGTTCGCCTACTCGTGGATGCGGAATAGATTTATGCCTTTGCGGTTTGCTGTCGGCAACAACTTTTCGTTCGTGTATGTTTTCAATTTCAATTTTCTTAGCCTCATCAAGTCGGAGCGTAAGCTCATAGCCTCTCACTTCAATTTGAATCGGATCGCCCATCGGCGCTATTTTCTGCAAAGTAATTTCAGTGCCGGGTGTAAGTCCCATATCAAGCAAATGGTGTCTTAATGCTCCGTCACCGCCAACCCTTGTAATAAAAGCACTTTGTTTTGGCTTTAGTTTATCCATTTCCATAAATAATGCCACCCCTATAAATGCAAATGTTCATTTCATTTTTTCATTTCATAATTTTTCTTCCCTTATATTATAATAAACCTTATGCCTATATGCAACCATTTAACAGTTGAAAATTGTAAAAATAAGGAATATAATCTATATAGTATGAATTTATGTGAAACAAAAAGGTGGATTTAATGGAAAAAGAATTAAAAAAGCAAAAACTTGATATGCTCAACGGCAGTATATGGAACAAACTGCCTGTTTTTGCCCTGCCGATTGCGGCAACGGGAATACTCGAACAGCTTTTTAATGCGTCCGATATAGCAATAGTCGGAAACTTTGCACAAACCGACAAAACCGTAGCGGTAGCGGCAGTAGGAGCAAACAGCCCGATTATCGGTCTGATACTGAACTTATTTATAGGCATAGCGCTCGGCGCAAATGTAGTAATAGCAAATGCCATAGGACGAGATGACAAACAGACGGTGCAAAAAGCCGTGCACACTTCTATGGTAGTGTCGGTAATCGGCGGTGTATTGCTTGCGATAATCGGCGAACTTATAGCCGAGCCGTTGCTTACGGTGCTGAATGTACCCGATGATGTGCTTGAGCTTGCACTGTTGTACTTGCGAATATATTTTCTCGGAATGCCTGTCATACTGCTGTACAACTTTGAGGCGGCGATTTTCAGAAGTATAGGCGAAACCAAAATGCCGCTTATTGCGCTTACGCTGTCGGGAATTTTGAATGTACTGCTTAATCTGTTCTTCGTAATCGTACTTAAAATGTCGGTAAACGGAGTAGCAACCGCAACAGTGCTTGCAAATATTGTGAGCGCAGGTATTCTTTATATAAAGCTCGTAAAAAGCGACAAATACATAAAAGTAGAATTTAAAAAATTAAGAATAGACGGAAAAGTCTTTGCTAAAATTATGCAGATAGGACTTCCCGCAGGCATACAGAGTGCGGTGTTTGCGGTTGCGAATATTGTAATTCAAGGTGCGATTAACAGCCTTGGCACTGTTGTAATTGCGGCGTCAAGTGCGGCATTCAACATAGAGATTATCGCTTATAATGTAATGAACTCGTTTAGTCAGGCATGCACAACATTTGTCGGACAAAACTTTGGTGCAAATAAGATTGACCGTTGTAAAAAAACTCTTTTTCTTTGTCTTATCGAAGACGCAATTGCATCGGGCACGGCAATACTTATAGTGCTTATAACAGGAAAATTTTTGCTGTCAATATTCAACAACAACCCCGAAGTAATAGAAATAGGCTATACAAGACTTGTAATTATTTTTATAGCTTACATATTCTCAATGCTGTATGAGGTAATGTCGGGATACTTAAGAGGATTCGGATTTTCGCTTGTTCCTGCAATTCTCACTACCGTAGGCGTATGCGTGCTGCGAATAATATGGATAAATACCGTATTCCCCGCAAACAGAACTTTTGTAACGATAATGACCGCTTACCCTGTCAGCTTAGCTACAACGGCAGTGCTGATATTTATAGCGTTGATTATCTACAGACCGTCAAAAAGATTTGCAAATAAGGGTAAAGAAAAAGCGTAATTGATTGATAAAGCAATCTGCTAAAATATAATTTACCGATATTACTCCAACATTTACTCCAGAACCAAATATAAAAAGCACAACAGCCTCTTGATGTAAAAACACCGGGAGGCTGTTGTGTTATATAAGGGAAATGAGTGGATAGCAAATTAATTTTTAAATGCCGAAAGAATCAGTCTTATACCGTATGTCATAAGCAAAATGCCCATAAACAGTCCGAGTGTTTGCGCTGTGAATATAAGATTAAATATTCCGTATATGCCTGCAAGCAGTACGAGCACTCCGCATATAAGCGGAAGTACCCATACACTTGAACCTGATTTTTTAACCTTGAATGATGTTGCTATAGAGGAGATTCCGTCTACAATAAGCCATCCCGCAAAAATCGCAAGGATTAATATATCAAACATCACTCTTATGCCGGGCATAAACATTGCGAGCACAGACACAACCGCCGCAGCTATGCCTGCTATAAGACCTAAAGTTCCCATTAAAGCTTTTTCTTTATTATTACCGTCGTTGCGTGAAGCTGCATACGAAACAATTGAGGAAATTCCCCATAATCCGAGAATTATCGTTACAATCCAACCGATGTTAAGAAATGTAAGTCCGGGATAAAATATGCAATAAATTGACGCAAGAACAGTCAAAATACCCAAAATACAATTAAATACTTTCATAGTCACCTCATATGTTTATTGTGAATAAAAAATAATAATATAACAAATGCAAGCAATGCAATGCACAACAGCAAGGCTATCAGCAAATATGTTTGTGTTCCCGTTACCATACTCGTGTTATCCTGTACGGGTACGGTCGGGACTGTGGAATACGGTTGAGTTGTCGGCGATAAAATGTTAGCCGTAATCTGCGTACTGCCCTCATCCCTTGCCGTTACCGAAACGGTAGCCGTTATAAAGACTGCGGCAATCACCGTACAAACCGCAATTGTGCTAAGCAATTTTTTAAAATCAGTCATTTCATAATCATATTGTTACAATTGAGCTGTGGAATGTCATTGTACCGCTGTAATTGCCTGCAATAGCGTCAAGGTCTTGTCCGTAGAGTGCCTGCTGATTAAGTACAAGTGTACCCTCCTGAACCTGACCCTGTGAATCGGCGCTGAAGGTTGTAAAGTGGAAACCGTTTGCACCCGGAGCACCTGCGTCATTGATAGCGACTTTGTCGGCAACATTATCGTCATTTACTTTTTCCGAATAAATATCATACTTGATTTTGAACGGGTTGGTTGCGTCTTTCTGCGTAATGTAGAACTTATCGTCAATGTCCTGACCGTTAATATAAACAGATACAAAGTTGTTATCGTTAAGTTTAAGCTCTGTTGCAGTCACATCAAAGTTGAGATACTTGTTGCTCTGTGTATCTGTCTGCGGCTGTGCAAGAGTGCCGAAATCAACCATATCGGGGATTGTAATAACATAGCTTACATCTCCCGGTTGTGTACCCTCAATTCTTGCGGTAACTTCTGTGGAAGAATCGGGATTTTCGTTTGTAAGGGTTGCCGCCGATACGGAAACCACGCCTGTTGCGGCGAGCATAGCCGCCATAATTGCCGATATAAATTTTACTTTTTTCATATAAACACTTCTTTCTTTATTTTTACCGAATTTATCGGTATTTTACTTAACTTTGAGTGTGAACTCCGATTCCGCCGAATTGAGTTTTTGATGCGAATCGTCAAGAGTTACACATTCATACAAAACCATTGCTTGATACTCGCCTTTCTCAAGCGACTTTGAAAGCGGTACATCTGTAAGACCGCTACCGGGTTCAAGCAAATCCGATTTATAAAGCACAGTTCCGTCGGAAAGCCTTAGCGTTGCGTATAAGCCGCAGGTATTTGACTTTGGATTGCCGATACTGATGTGCAGAGAGGTATCGCCCGCATTCATTTCAGCAGTGCTGTAGCCGGGTATCTGCACGCCTGTTTTTTTGGTATTGTCACTGCCTTTTGAGTTTTCGTCTATGCCTGTATCCCAATCAGTGCGTATCTCCCCTACCACACCCTGTGTGGGTGCGGCAGGTTGAGAGTTTATGTTATTGTAGATTAATACTGCGACTAGCGCTCCGATTGCAACAATAAGTGCCGCTATAATTGCAATATATATTTTTTTATTTTTCAATGCGTCCTCTTTTCTTCAATACAGCAAAGGCAAGCAAAGCGATAATTGCCGTAAATGAAATTGTATAAATCACGGTTGTGCCCGTCTTTATTGTTGTAATGCATTTACGGTTACGGCTGTAATCGGAAGAGCCGTTAAAAGCATAAGCACACAGGGCAACACTCGAAATACGCTTTGCTTTTTTCTTGATTTTAATAAAAATCCCTTCTTTATGCCCAAGGGTCATTCGAAGCGGGAGTTCGTATGTCGGAGAGTGCAAGATTGCGCCACAAGAACCATTGATTGCCCTTTCTGCGAAGCTCAATCGGGCGAGGTGAGTCCGCTCCCGACGACTGAACCTGAACCTTTGCATAACCCTCGCTCTGATAGGTATATGCATACTCGGAAACGGTTATTTTGTACGGAACATTCGGTGTATAATCGTTCTTCACGGATGAACCCTCAAAATACGAGCGAGGAATATATCCCCTGCCCTTGATTCTGTCACGCAAAAACTGAATATCCATCCCGTTCATCGGCTGAGGTCCTTTTAATACATTGAGCATTTCTATTGTGTTTTCCGGACTTTCATCATATTCAAGCAACACAAGCATTGCAAATGCCGCTGTTGAAAGAGGTGACGAAAAGTCAAGCTCCGGCATTTTTTTGAGTTCATCTGCATTTTTCGGATAATCGGCAAATACAAATGTTTTGCTTTTGTACATTGCATTGTTTACTGCTCCCGAAACAGCATTTGAAACATTGTTTTTTAGAGTCTGATTTGTCATATTTTTTAAGCTGTCAAATATACCCATAAATAGTACCTCCTTATTAAAGTGCGCCAAGTGCGGCAGGTTGAGAGTTTATGTTATTGTAGATTAATACTGCACTTAGCGCTCCGATTACAGCAATAAGTGCCGCAGTAATTGCAATATATTTTTTTATTTTTCAATGCGTCCTCTTTTCTTCAATACAGCAAAGGCAAGCAAAGCGATAATTGCCGTAAATGAAATTGTATAAATCACGGTTGCACCCGTTTTTATTGTTGTATTGTCAATCTGTGTATTGCCTGTGTTGTTGCCGCCGCTTGACGAGGTTTCCACAAGTGCAAAATCAGTCGGCTGTGATAATGTAAACACTGCTTTTCCGTTTTCAAAAGAGTCGGGCTTTATGTATTTTATGCCGCCGTCGCCGTCAAGTACCGCAAGGCTTACATTTTTGCCGCTTACCGGCAAGGTGAGTTTTAAATTATTGTCACACCAAAATTCCGCAAATGCAGAGTTTCCGTTATTGTCCGAAAGTGTGCCCTTGTAAAAATCAAGAATTTTTCCGTCCTTAATAAGCGACTCGAATTTTTTATACTGTTCGTCATCTGTTGAATAAGCAGTGTAACTTACATTAAGTGACGAGTGCATATTGCCCGAAAGAGTAATGCCGCTGCCTACAGATTTAACGCTGTACTTTAGGAAGCTGCCTTTGATGTACGGATAACCTCTGTTAAAGTCAGAGCAAATAAAGTTTATACTGTCATCTGTAACACTGTTTAACTTATCCGCAAGGCTTGCACTTGCCATTTCAACCGTTCTTTCGTATGCAATATTTGTATTGTCGGCTTTTGCCTGTGAATCAGTGCCTACTGCATTGAGTGAATTTTGTGCTGTGTAAAATACATTCTTGACTGTTACACCGTCAGTTCCCGCAATGCCGTTCAAGCCGACAATCGAACCCTTTGCAGAATTGATTTTGCAAAGTACATTGCCGCAGTTATAGGAGCTTTCGATTTTGCCGCTGTTCTTGCCGACTAAACCGCCTGCAACCGTTGAAGTATCGAGTCCTGTCTTGCCTGTGTTTGCACAACCGTAAATTTCGCCTGTGTTAATTGCCGAAATACCGCCGCACTCGTTGCCCTTTACGATTGAGCAATTTCGTGTGCCTGTAATTTTACCGTTGTTAATACCCGCAACACCGCCGCAGACATCTGCGTTAAGAATCGAGTTAAGATCCGATGCGTTGATTTTTAAATTTTTGATAAAGATTGTACCCGATACAGCGTTTATACCGCTTACGCAATGGTCAATCACACCGTCATTTACAGCCGCAATTCCGCCGCCTGTTTTTGCACTGCCCTTAAAGTCGCAGTCATAAACAAACAAATCTTTTACAATGCCTTTTTCTCCGATAAATTCAAACAGTCCGCCGTACTCGCCTGCGGAAATATTAAGTGCGCCTATGCTGTAGCCGTTGCCGTCAAACGTGCCGTTAAACGGTTTGTTTTCATCAACAGAGCCGATTCCCTGTGCCCAGCTTGAATTTTCATCTGCGTAAATATTATTTACAAGAATATAATTCTTGTCGCCGTATCGCTTGTAATCGGTTCTTACAACCTGTGAAAGTTTTACAAGGTCGCTGTAGGTTTTTATAATAAAGCTGCCGTCGTCGTCCTTGTCAAACTCATCGGGTGTTCTCTCAAAGTTTGAATATGTATTGTCAAAGTCCGCATAATAAACCGTACCGCCGTTAAATACGGGGTAATCGTCAGGAGTAAGACCGTTGTCTATGTTCTGATACCAAGCCTGTGTGCCGTCGGTAACACCGTTGTTGAGTTTAAAAGCAACTTCACCGCACTTAAATTCGGAAATTGTTTTTTCGTTTGCCGATAACCCCAACTTGCTGTCTGTACCGAACGGAGTGTTTCCCGTATCTTTGTTGTAATAATTGTTTGCGATATTCGACTTGTTAAAATTCCTTGCCCAACCGATAATTGCGCCGCAATGTCTGCCACTGCCGTTATCGCTTATCTTTGTGTAATTGTAACAGTTTTCAATTGTCGGGTTTGTATTGTTAAGGTAGCCGAGAATACCGCCGACATATGCGCCGCTTTGCGTTGCTGTAACTGTGCCTGAGTTTGCGCAGTTTTTAACTCTTGCGCCGCCGTTTGAATAAGCTATTACGCCGCCGATACAATCGGAAGAATTATTGAGGTGAATGTTTCCGTAGTACATACATTTCTCAATATCTGTTTTATCATTTCCTACAGAGCCGATAATGCCGCCTGCGTGCGTTACCTGCGAACCGTATTTGTCATTATTTAAATTTACATAAGAAACTACATTTTTGACAGAACCCAAATTAATGTAGCCGACAACACCGCCAATATGACTTGCGGAATTTTTGACTGTAATGTCGCCGTAAACCGTAATATCGGAAACACTGCCCTCGTTTACAGAACCGAAAAGTCCTGTGTAATCTGAAGCCTTGCTTATATTAAGATTTAAAATACTGTGTCCTTTGCCGTTAAAATTGCCTTTATAATTATTGACAGGTGCCCATTCCTTATTTTCAAGGTCAATGTTTGCGGCAAGTTCTGCGTTTGCACCTGCATTTTGCTTATCAAAATCAGCATAGCTGTGGTCGCCGTTTACAAGTGATGAAAACCAGAAAAGCTGACCTGCGTTGTTTATCGTATACACATCGGTGCTCTTATTATAAACGGCAGGCTGATACTGACCGCAAATTGTGCAAAAGCCCTTTTCATTATATGTATGAGTGTGTTGGGATACAAAGTTTGTCATATAAATTCTTTCGCTTAGCTTTGCGTCAATATAGTTTGACATAACAAAACCAATGCTTTGTATAGCGCTTGATGTGGCAGGCTGTGACAAAAAGCTGTCCTCCATAAGCGACCTGTTTACTATTCTTGGCTGATTAATATTATCCTTAGCACCCGAATAGTTAAAAAGATAATTTCCTTGCTCGGTATATTTATTCGTAGTAGCATCGGAAATTGTGCTGTAAAAATAAAGGAGTTTTGTATCTGCGTCGCGCTCGCCGTAATTATCCTGTACATAAATATTGCTGTTTCCTACACGAACGGCATTTTTATTAAGAGAATAATCATTATCGTCCCATCTGCTTGCATCCATACCGAAAGCGTCCATTACAGAAAAGCCTAAATCTTTGCTTTCCATTTTTTCAATGTAACTGTCTGAAAAATCAAGTCTGCGAACAAACACAATTTTTCCTCTTACATCCTTGAGCTTAGGCGAATACTCACTTCCGCCCTTCTGCGGTTTGTAAATCGGATAATTTTTATTATTCAGATATTGCTTTAAAACAATATCACCGATAATTTCGTCGCTACCGTTTGAATCTCCTTTCAAGGTCATCACGACAGTTTCGTAAGGATGTTCTTTAAGAAAATCTTTGGCAGTGTCCATTATATTACGCAGAGTCATATCACTGCCGTCCCTGTTGTGGCAGGTGTAAAAATTTTCTCCGTGAATAATAGTAGGATTACTGTTTTCGTTAATTGATTCTTTTCTGTTAATTCTTATGTCCCATGCTCTTACTCCCGAATTAAGCTGTTCGTCGGGATAAAGTCGCTGACAACATACGATTGAAAGTTGTTCTGCGACATCAGTCATATAAGTTGCGCCTGTGTCATGCGTTCCGGGCATATTAACCTCTGAAAGATACATATCATCAGGCAAATGTGACATCCAATTGCCGCTGTTTATTGCATAGCTTTTATCGGTTTTGTTTTTTACATCTTCGGCAGTATATGAATTTAATGAATTCATATTAAGGAATTTCAAATCCCACTTAAAAGCTTTTTTTGAAAGAATAAGTTTTACATCATTGTTATCGTTTTTATTTTCATATCCCTCAATCGAAAGATACAGCTTGTTGCCTACATTATAAATGTAATAAACATTAGCCTCGGAATCAACAGGAATAAATCTCCAAAGCTGACTCAAATGATTGTCGCCTGAATTATTCCAAACATGAATAACAGCCTTATTTGGGTTATTCACACCGTCTACATCCCATACGGCATCATATGGGACTAACGAACCATAAGCATTTTTCGGAACATTCTCGTTAATATCATAGCTTCTCAGTCTGTAAGCTCTTCTTGAGCTGACCCATTCCGCAGTAATTTTAGGAGTTGTGCCGGTGTAATAAAGCTGCAGGCAATTACCTTCAACAACTGCGTCATTATGTACATTTACTTCACTGATATAATCTTTTGGATAAAGCATAAAAACAGGAGCGTTTTCCTGCGGCTTTGTTTTATTGGAATCTCCGCCGGGAATCTGCTGTTCGCCGAAATTTTCGGATACATCGTCCGTAGCCCTAACAACCCACTCTGTTTTTTTAGATGTCAATGCAATTTTTGATTCTTGTTTATAAGCATCCTTCTCTGTACCGACATAAAGATTGTTGTTTTTTTGGTCGGTAATTTTAGCAATTATGTAGTATGTATCTGCTTTGTTAGGTACAGGCTCAAATCTGAAATATTGATTATCATTTTTCAATGTGTCGTCCCATTGATGAATAACATTACCTACCTCCGACTTTTTATGTTCAACATCGAGCCATTTTTTAAAATCATCACATTTTATACCGTAATAATCACCTTTTTGTTGAAGCTTCATCTTACATTGCTTACCGCCGAGATAATCAAGATGAGCTACATTTGCTCCATATCCTGTACCGTTGATGTTCCAACGGAACTCGTTGCGGGCAAGCGGCTTATCGGTGTCTTTATCAGGCAAATTAAGATAAATATAATACAGCTTGGCTGTGTCAAACTTTGCCGATTTTGAGGCGTCCATACTTTTTAGCTCTGCCGCATTTGCAGTCACTGCAAAAGTGCCGAGCGTAATAATCGCTGTGAGCAGCAGTGCCGTGAACGATTTAGTCAGTCTGATTGCTTTGTTCATTTGTTTCCCTTCTTTAACAATATTTTTATTTTTTATAATTATACCTATATTTGCGGTTTATTCTATACAAATAGCACGAATTGCAGAAATCCGTCACAAATTGATATGCAAAGACAAGATTTTTACAAAAAAATGTGGTACAATGTTGAATATAGTTATATCATACCGAGGGGATTACAATGCGCATTGCTGTTATTGACGATCTGAAAAGTGACAGACAATTGCTGATAAGCAGGCTTAACAAGTTACTTTCGGATAATAGCATTAACGGAGAAATATACGAATTTGAAAAAGGAATTGATTTTATAAATGCCTCAAAGCAAACTGCATTTGAAGTTGCATTTATGGATATTTACATAGATAAAGAAAACGGAATAGAAATTTCAAAACAGCTTAGAGAATTTGATAAGGAATGTATCCTGATTTTTACAACCACTTCGTCGGACTACGCACTCGAGGGCTTTAAAGTAAGGGCATTTGACTACCTTGTCAAACCATATACGACAGATGAACTTAAAATTGCATTTACGGATATTTTAAACCGCCTGCCGTCATCGGACAAATATATAGAAGTAAAAGTAATAGGCGGCACACAGAGAATCAGGCTGAATGAAATAATCTACGCCGAACATTTTAAGCACTGCATCAACATATACAAAAGCGACTGTGCAACCACCGTGGTTCGCAGTACATTTGCGGAGTTCAGCAAACAGCTTGAAAGCGACGAAAGATTTTTTATGTGCAACCGTGGAGTAATTATTAATTTTGATTACGCAAGCGATTTTGACGGAACGGAATTTATACTGAACAACGGAGTGAGAATTTCGGTCAGCCGAAGTCTTACAAAATCCGCAAAAAGTCGGTTCGCCGATTTTATCTTTAACAAGAGGTGATATTGTGACGGAAATGCTACGACCTATGCTTGAGCTTGCCGTGCTGATACCCGGCACTTTACTTGCATATCTGCCTATGAAACAGCATTTAAAAATAAAAATGGGCGCATTGACGGCAATCTGGCTGTCAACACTCCTTATGCTTTGCATAGTGGGCGGACTGTTTTGTTATTCGTTTGAAATAAAAACAATTTCTTTAATCCTGCCTGCCTTTATGCTTATGAGCGTTGCCTACTGCGCAACGCTTAGGACATCTATATTGAAATCCGCAAATATTGCACTTGCCGTGTGCGGCGTTTATGCCTGCCTTGCAAGCATAACACGAGCCATTGACTCAATAGTTTATCCTAAAAATATCGAGCCTTGGTTCGGGCTTACGGGCGGAATTGTTTTCAATATTTTTTGCTGGATATTTGTAATGCTTGCGTTTTACCCTGCCTCTCACGCAGTATGCGACCTAATAGACGACGAAAACATTGCTCACACATGGTATGTGTTCTGGATATTGCCCGCTGTTTTTATCACCATAAACATATTTATAATACCGTGGAATCCAAACATTCTGCATACAGGAAGAATTATGCAGGGATATATTGTAATCTGTTGTACGATGCTCGGTTTGCTTTTGCTTTTTTACGCTCTGTTTTACATAATGGCAAAAAGCCTTAATAACAATCACAAGCTCACACAGGAAAACACAATTCTGTATATGCAGCAAGAGCAGTACAACACGCTTAATAAGGCGATTGAAGAAACCCGACACGCCCGTCACGATATGCGGCATCATCTGTCGATTCTTAATTCGTTTGTCAAACGAAAAGATTGGGCAGGCCTTGAAAATTATTTAAGCAAAATGAGCAAGAGTATTCCGAGTTCGGAACTCAAGCTGTGCGAAAACAATGCGATTGACGGAGTAGCGGGGCATTATTATCATAGGTATAAAGATTTGGAAATACCGTGTGTATTCAAGCTCGAACTTCCAAAAGAACTTTCCGTATCTGAAATTGATATTTGCCTTGTGCTCTCTAATTTGCTTGAAAATGCGCTTGAGGCAAGTATGCGAACCGCACCCGACAAACGAAGAATAACCGTGTTTGCAAGAATGCACTCGGATAATGTAGTGCTTATTAAAGTAGAAAACTTCTACAACGGAGTTGTAAAAGAAAAAAACGGAATTTTTGAATCAAGCAAACACAGCGGCGAAGGCATCGGCACACAATCCGTCCGCCGCATAGCCGAAAAGGGCGGCGGCTACTGCCGTTTCACGCAAAAAGACAGCATCTTCACCGCCGATGTAATGCTTAGAGGAAAAAGTAAATAGTTGCAGGAAAATAAAAAGCACAGACTTTCGTTATTTTGAAAAGCCTGTGCTTTTTAATTTTTAATACTGAATTTTATTCATATCCCCTTATCCTTACCGCAAGAACCGTTTTTTAAATTTTCCGAAATATTATAATTAGTATTTCAGAAAAGAAAAAAGAGCAGTTAAAAATTACTCTTTTGGTGCAGGTAACATACTTTTGTTTTAGAAAAAACTTTTTACCTCGCCTATTGCGGCTTGTCCATAGTCAAAGTATCATCAACGCTCTCGCTAAAAACAGTCCACCGGACTGTTTTCTTAACGCTCGTCTTCAAGTCCTGAAAGAAAATCAACAAAATTTTAAGAGGTATTAATACTTATGTGTACTAATACCTCTTTGTGGTGCAGGTAACAGGACTTGAACCTGCATGAAATTGCTTTCATATGGACCTGAACCATACGCGTCTGCCAATTCCGCCATACCTGCATATATATTAATTTGTATTCTTGCGACAGGTTAGTCTGCCTACAAAATCTATTAAAATAGATTTTGCATAAGTTCGTATTGCCAAATCACAGATTTGGATACTCACTTAAATTCCGCCATACCTGCATATCTATTAATTTGTGTTCTTGCGACAGGTTAG
>OQVI01002102.1_pt1 | contig 13065 bp, 8 predicted proteins | sample 1691651 | NCBI WGS metagenome assembly OQVI01 (sample SAMN03418287, study PRJEB22391) | human gut metagenome | biome: human-gut; feature: organic feature; material: feces | host: Homo sapiens | place: Italy | collected 2013-04
CCAGACATAATATCGGGTTTGATGTCATAGACAGATTAGCAGAGGAAGAAAATATTGCTGTCATGGAGAGTAAACACAAGGCGTTGATCGGCAAAGGCTACGTGGCAGGGCAGAAGGTGATCCTGGCGAAGCCCCAGACCTTCATGAACTTAAGCGGAGAGAGCATCCGTGAGATCGTGGATTATTATAAGGTGGACGATACCTCGGAGCTGATCGTGATCTCCGATGATATCAGCCTGGATGTGGGACAGATCCGCATCCGCAAAAAGGGCAGCGCCGGCGGACATAATGGACTCAAGAATATCATCAAGATGTTAGGGCATGATACTTTTACCCGTGTCCGCATGGGAGTAGGCGAGAAACCGAAGAATTATGACCTGGCAGATTATGTATTGGGACATTTCCCGGTGGAAGAACGTAAGGTTATGGATGATGCTACGAAGACCGCCGCAGAAGCGATCCGTATGATCATCACCGAGAGCGCGGATGCTGCCATGAACCATTTTAACAGTAAGAAAGCGTGAAAAAATGCAGGCACTACTTGCGCCATTGAAAGAACTGGCGGAATATGATGAGGTCCGTAAGATCGTCAGACAGGGAAAGGGAACGGTTGCCCTGTCCGGATGCGTGGACTCACAGAAACTTCACATGATCTACGGACTCAGCGATGGCCTGAAATACAAGGTCATCGTTACTTATAATGACTTAAAAGCCAAGGAGATCTACGAGGAATACCGCTTTTATGACAGAAATGTCATGCTGTATCCGGCGAAGGACCTGATCTTTTTCCAGGCAGATATTCACGGTAATCAGCTGGTACAGGAGAGGATCAAGACCTTGCGCAGAGTCGTGGAGGGCAAGCCTGTCACCATCGTCACCACCTATGCGGCACTGATGACACCCCAGGTGATGTGGGAGGAGAAGGACATCATCCACACCGAGCGGGGCGGTAGTCTGGACGAGAGTAAACTGGCATCCCGGCTGGTAGCTATGGGATACGAGAAAGCCTATCAGGTGGAAAGCCCAGGGCAATTCTCCGTGCGTGGCGGTATTGTGGATATTTTTGACCTGACGGAGGAGAATCCCTACCGTATCGAACTGTGGGGGGATGAAGTGGAATCCATCCGCAGCTTCGATATCTTAAGCCAGCGTTCCATTGAGAAGCTGGAGAGTATCACGGTCTACCCGGCGACGGAGTTCGTGTTGTCTGAGGAGCAGATTCGCAAGGGAATCGCCAGACTGGAGAAGGAAGCCGCCAAACAGGAGAAAATTTTCCGGGATGCCCACCAGCCGGAGGAAGCCCACAGGATCGCCATCCAGGTAAGCGAGTTGAAGGAACAGCTGTTGGAATTCCAGAGCAAAGCGAACCTGGAAGGATATATCCGATATTTTTATGAAAATACGGTGACTATGCCGGAGCTGCTGGCGGATATGGCGGGACGATCTCTGGTCTTCTATATTGATGAACCGGCGCGGGTGAAAGAGCAGGCGGACGCCATTGAACTGGAATTCCGGGAGAGCATGGAGCAGCGTGCGAGAAAAGGCTATGTGCTGCCGGGACAGATGAATATTCTCTACAGCGGAGAGCAGGTGGCGGCCACATTGGAGAAAAATGCCATGGTGACACTGGCTACCATGGAGACCAAGTACGGCTATTTCCGGACGGAAAAACATGTGGATATTGCAGCCCGCAATATTGCCCCCTATAACAACAGCTTTGAATCCCTGGTAAAAGATCTGAAAAAATATAAAAAAAGCGGATATCGGGTGCTGTTACTGTCCGGCTCCCGTACTCGCGCAAGACGTCTGGCAGAGGATCTGCGGAATGCGGAAGACGGCGGTGCGGGACTCACGGCAGTATATACGGAAGACCCCATGCGGGAAGTACAGCCCGGAGAAATCCTGACCTATTACGGTCATGTAAATAAAGGATTCGAATACCCATGGCTGAAATTCGTGGTGTTGTCCGAGAGTGATATTTTTGGATCGGAGAAACGTAAGAAGAAAAAGAAAAAACTCTACCAGGGGCAGAAAATCAACGATTTCAATGACCTGAAGATCGGTGATTACGTAGTGCATGAGACCCACGGACTGGGGATATACAAAGGCATCGAAAAGGTAGAGGTGGAAAACATTGTCAAGGACTACCTGAAGATCGAGTACCGGGACGGTGGCAATCTGTACATTCTCGCTACCGGACTGGATGTGATCCAGAAATACGCCTCCGCCGATGCGGCGAAGAAGCCGAAGCTGAATAAGCTGGGTGGCAAGGAATGGGAACATACCAAGACCAAGGTCCGCAGTGCGGTCAGCGCCGTGGCAAAGGATCTCGTGGAGCTGTATGCGGTGCGCCAGCAGAGTGAAGGCTATGCCTTCGGAAAAGACACGGTATGGCAGCGGGAGTTTGAGGAAATGTTTCCTTTCGAGGAGACGGAGGATCAGCTGAGTGCTATCGCGGACACCAAGGCCGATATGGAAAGCCATCGGATCATGGATCGTCTGATCTGCGGAGATGTGGGATATGGTAAGACAGAGATCGCGATCCGCGCTGCCTTCAAAGCAGTACAGGAGGGCAAACAGGTGGTATACCTGGTGCCTACCACCATTTTAGCACAGCAGCATTACAACACTTTTGTGCAGCGAATGAAGGATTTCCCGGTCAATATTGCCCTGATGAGCCGGTTTCGCACATCTTCGGAGATCAAAAAGACAGTAAAAGATCTGGAAAAGGGAATGGTGGATATCGTCATTGGTACTCACAGAGTATTGTCGGCGGATGTGAAGTTCAAGGATCTGGGGCTTTTGATCATCGATGAGGAGCAGCGTTTTGGCGTGGCTCATAAGGAGAAGATCAAGAAACTAAAAGAGAACGTGGATGTGCTGACCCTGACGGCAACACCGATTCCCCGTACCCTGCACATGAGCCTCATCGGTATCCGGGATATGAGCGTGCTGGAGGAGGCTCCCAACGACAGGCTGCCGATCCAGACTTTTGTCTGCGAATACAACGACGAACTGGTCAGAGAGGCTATTGTCCGAGAGATGGCCCGGGGCGGACAGGTCTACTATGTCTATAACCGTGTGAATAATATTGCGGATATTGCGGCACAGATCGCAAAACTGGTGCCGGAAGCAAATGTGGCCTATGCCCATGGACAGATGAAGGAGCATGAACTAGAACGGATCATGTTTGATTTCATCAACGGAGAGATCGATGTGCTGGTGTCCACTACTATTATAGAGACCGGGCTGGATATCTCTAATGTAAACACCATGATCATTCATGACTCGGATAATCTGGGGCTGTCCCAGTTGTACCAGCTCAGAGGCCGCGTGGGACGCTCCAACCGGAATGCCTATGCGTTTCTGATGTACAAGCGGGACAAAATGTTAAAGGAAGTAGCGGAGAAACGGCTGGCGGCGATCAAGGAATTCACAGATCTGGGCAGCGGTTTCAAAATTGCCATGCGGGACCTGGAGATCCGTGGGGCCGGGAATCTGCTGGGGATGAGCCAACATGGCCACATGGAAGCCGTAGGATACGACCTCTACTGCAAAATGTTGAATGAGGCGGTGCAGAATCTGAAGGGAATCCATACGACGGTGGATTTCACCACGGTGATCGACCTGGATGTGGATGCATATATTCCGGCGGAATATATTGTGAATGAAACGCAGAAACTGGATATTTATAAGCGCATCGCCGGCATTGAGACGCTGAAAGAGCGGGATGAGATGAAGGATGAGCTGTTAGACCGTTTTGGCAATATCCCCAAGGCAGTGGATAATCTGCTGCGGATCGCACTGATCCGCATGGCGGCACACGCACTGGATATGACGGAGATCAAGGGCAAAAACGGCCGGATCACCTTTAATTTCCGACCGGATGCAGCCATAGACCCACTGAAGATCCCCGCGTTTCTGAAAAAGCATGGAGAGGAAATGAGCTTCACCGCATACGGCAATCCTTTTTTTACCTATAAATACAAAAAAACGGGACTGGTAGAGACCGATGCGGAACTCCTGATGGGGAAAACCGAGGAATTATTGGAAGAAATGAAAGAACTGGTGCTGGAAAAATTGCCGGCTCAGGAAAATTGAGAGAATTTTATGGGACATTAAAAGAGATACCTTCTTATCAGAACAGCAAACAAAAGGCTTCTGATAAGGAGGTATTTTACTATGAAGGGATATGTAACAGCCAGCGGATACATGGGATATGTGGAGAACGAATATATCTTATTTGCCAGCGAAGATGACTATTTTGATTACATGGAGGCTATTTAGGGACAGCAACATACCAGTCATAAAAAGGTGTCAGGGTGAAGCTGTCTTTGAACAGATCGGCCTCTGTGTAGTAAATAATATAAATACTGTCAGTGGATATGGTATCGTAATTGATGCGCGTATTGACCCGGATTCCGTCAGCGGTGGTAAAGGCGGCCGGAGCCGGGGCAACATCATAGGTAACGGTAGCCAGGTACTGGGAAGGCAATGTTTGTGTATACAGAAGCAGTCTGGGCCATTGCGTTGCCTTTTCCGCGCTGATCGTAGTCAGACCGAGCGTCTTGCACTGTTTCATCGAATACGCAACACAGTCTTCTACACCTTGGGAAAAATAAGCGTTTGTAGTTTCCGCATACTTGGTGTAATAGTCCTTTTGGAACAGAACCAGACAGATGAGGAAGAATGCAGTGGTGCAGCCTGTAAAAATCCTGCCGAGAGATTGAGACTTCCCCTTCAGGAAGCAGGAACATTTCCAGATACCATATGCCTCGCATAAGACAAGCGGGATATAGAGATCATTGATCTGATGCATCCTGGCGGTGACCAGCAGCGAGGTGATTCCACCTCCCATCAGCTGGGCAAACAGGAAGAATTCCCAGCAAAACACATGCTGCCGCACAGAACGAATCAGCCGGTACAGCATACAGACGATTCCGATCAGGATGAAAAGGCGGCCAATGTCGTAAAATAAACCCCAGGGCGGCAGAAAATCATAGGGACTTCCGGTATCCTGCAATAACAATAAATGCGCCGTGTTTTTGAAATTCGCATAAACAGAACTTAGGGAAAAAGCAATCTCTCCGCCGCGATACCCCTGTGTTTTGGGAATAGTGATCCAGGGTAAGGCGATCTCCGGCAACAGTCCCTGATTGACCAGGACAAATAAAAGCAACGGTAATGCCAGGACAAACAGGAGCAGAACAGACAGAACGCTGTAACGGTTGCAATGGATTTTATGATAGCGGATCCCGTAACATACCTGCAGAGCCAGCAGGATGGGAAGCATCGGCCAGATCACTGCGTAGCAATAGAGGGAGAGACCGTAAAAAAGTGCCGAGAGCAACAGATAACGGTTGTCATTCATGCCCCGTACGAAAAAGTACAGACCAAACATGAGAAAACCGGGGGCCATATTGGCATCCAATGCCCAACGACAGGCCATGATGTGCCAGGGACAGACGCTTAAGGCGAATAAGGCCCAGAGACCCGCAGTGTGGCCGAACATTTCCTTTACCAGACAATAGACGCACCAAAGCGTTAGAATACCTACCAGTGCCTGAGGAAGCCTTCCGAGAAAAGTAGTGTGAATCCCTTTGTTCAACAGTAGGAGAGGAGTGAGAAGCCAGGAGTACATGGCACTCTGCCCGTCTCCCCAGCTGGACATATAGATGGGGAATGCATAGCCTGCGGAATCCCGGCCTTCGTGTAAAAGGTCATAGGAGTTCAGCAGGACAAAAGCCTCATCCTGATGTAGGCCACCGGGCACCCGGGACAGGTATAACAGACGCAGAAGTGCTCCCAGTAACAGAATCAGAACCGGACAATAACGTCTGTAAAAAGTGTTACTATCGGAAAGAAATTTTGAATGCATAAAAATACCTCAATTCTTAGAATGATAATACAGATTGATTATAGCAGATATTGACGGCAAATTCAGTATTTTCGTTAAATTTTTAATTTATGTCTGGCACCTTTACCGACGCCATATATTTGTGTTATAGTACAAATGTAAAGAGAAAATGTAAGGGGTTTCAATGGCACACTGTGAGGAACACCGGAGAGATTCCGATACAGCATTTGGCAAAAATGCAGATGGGAGTTTATATTATGGAACTGACTGAGAAAAAGGAATTTGACCTGCTCTCCCTGGGAGAGATCATGCTGAGATTATCACCGCCCGATAACGAACGTATCACCAGAGGCGACAGCTTCAGCAAGCAGGCCGGAGGTGCGGAGCTGAATGCCATCACCGGTGCGGCAATGCTCGGATTGCGCTGCGGTATTATCTCCAAGCTGCCGGCCAATGACCTGGGTGTATATATTAAGAACCGTGTACGTCTCTGCGGCGTCAGCGATGACTATCTGGTATACGACGATGATAAGGATGCGAGACTGGGCGTGTACTATTATGAGAATGGCGCTTATCCGAGAAAACCCCGTATCGTCTATGACCGTAAGAATACTTCTATCAATAAACTGAGTGTTGCGGACTATGATGACAGCCTGTATAGTGATACCCGTTGCTTCCATACCAGTGGTATTACACTGGCGCTGAGCCCCGAGCTGAGAGCAACCGCCATTGAGATGATCAAGCGTTTCAAGGCGCAGGGAGCCATCATCTCCTTCGATGTGAACTTCCGCGGCAATCTGTGGACCGGTGCTGAGGCGAAGGAATGCATCGAATCCATTCTGCCTTATGTAGATATCTTCTTCTGCTCCGAGGACACCGCACGCCTGACTTTCCTGAAGGAAGGCGATGCCAAGAGCATTATGAAGAGTTTCACGGAGGAGTATCCGATCTCCATCGTGGCATCCACACAGCGTATCGTACATAGCCCGAAGCGCCATACCTTCGGTTCTATCATTTACAGTGCCAAGGACGATACTTATTATGAAGAAGCGCCTTACACCGATATCGAAGTCGTAGACCGTATTGGAAGCGGTGATGCCTATATCTCCGGTGTCCTCTATGGACTGCTGGCACATCCCGGTGAATACCAGCGGGCACTGGAATACGGTAATGCCATCAGTGCACTTAAGAACACTATCCCCGGTGACCTGCTGTGCACTGACCTGAAGGAGATCCAGGGGATCATCAAGGAGCATAAGTCCACCGGACGCATTGCGGAGATGGATCGCTAAAGCATTTCCCCTTCTTATCTGATCGAACAAATAGAAAAGACAAAGCTCTGTCATGTTAATTTAAGTGCATGGCAGGGCTTTTCTGTTTATTTTTAACAAAATTAAACCTAAAACATATTAAAAAGTCTGCTATACAAGATTAAATTAGTTTGATATACTAAAGACTGATATAGTACTAAAAGCAGGAGGTTATCAGATGGAAGATTTGAGAAACAGAAGGGAGACAGCAATTTGGAAAAGGAAGACCGTATCCGGCAGAAAGAACAATGGAAACAACTGTCTCCTTCTGAAAAATGGCAGTATTTTATAGACTATTATCTGTGGGTTACCATAGGCGTGACAACGGGAATCGTCATTCTGATCTTCCTGATCGTGCATTTTGCCACCAAGACAAGCTTCGTCATGGGAGTCATGGCAGTGAATACGGACGGAGAGCACATCGAAGCCACCGGTCCGGATTATTTTACAGATTTCCTGCGGGAACACGGTGTGATGTCCAAACGGGATGTGGTGAACCTGAATTATACGATCTGGATCGATCCGAACTCGGATTCCGACGTGGATTCCACGAATCTCAGCACGATCCAGGTATTGTTCATGACCCGGTCGGTGGATGTGTTTTTTTCTGACGAAGAGTTTTTGAAGCTCATGGGCGGTACGGATTATCTGGTGGATTTAAGGGATTATCTGCCTCAGGAGCTATTGGACAGATATGAAGATCAGCAGATCAAAGTGTTAAATACCATGACGGGAGAGACGATCGTGGCAGGGATCTGGCTGGAAGATAATGCCTGGGTGCAAAAGACCGGCTGGTATGAGCACACGGCAGCGGTAGGACTGGCGGATGGCATGAAAAACCCGGAACTGGCGGTGGCACTGTTGGAGGAAATATTGAATGCGGAATAAGGATGAAAAACATTACCGGGGCATAGAAAAGCTGACGGACAATCCGTTTTTAAATCTGTATCATATCGATGCACTGGGGCGGGACGGGACGCCGTTTCACTATTATTTTGCTTCCCGCAATGGTGAGGATAATATCAAACATAAGACTCATAGCCTGCGCCCCGAAGGTATGGCGGTCTATGCGGTAACGGAGGATGGACAACATCTGGTACTGGTGCGGCAGTACCGTTACCCCATGGACGATTATCTCTATGAACTGCCAGCAGGATTGATCGAGCCGGGAGAGACGGCTTCGGAGGCTGCCTGCCGGGAGATGATCGAGGAGACCGGTTGGGAACTGAAGGTATATGAAGGCGGGGAGCCGGCATTCCGCAGAGGCTTTTTCCTGGCGCAGGGGCTGACGGACGAGAGCGGTAGTATGATCTTCGGCACGGTGACGGAGCAGGTGGGACAGCAGATGGAGAACACTGAGGATATTCAGGTGATCCTGGCGGACAGACAGGAGGTACTCCGGATCCTGAGACAAGAGCGGGTTTCCATGCGCTGCGGACTGATGCTGATGCAGTTTTTGAAGGCAGAAACGGAAGCACCGTTTGCTTTTTTACATTTGTGACAGATATATCAACAGAAAGCATAAAAGACAGGGGCGCACTTGCCACTCGGAGAAGTTTGGAAATGACGATTTTTGGAAAGCGGATGCTGATTTTTAGAAAAATTTTTATTCCGGAAAGAAAGAGGTAAAAGTATGGCAATCAGATACATAGAACAGGACAGAACCTTCTGGCTGGATACAGAACACACCAGCTACATCATGGCTGTTGTGGATGAGGAGAATTTTGTGGGGCATGTATACTACGGGCAGAAATTGCAGTATACCGAAGGCACACCGGCACCGGTATATCTGATGCGCACCGGAGAAGCACCTTTTGTTCCTTCCAAAAATAACAGAGAACGGGTCTCTTTTTTGGACTCTTTCCCTATGGAGTATCCGGGGAACGGGTTAGGAGACTACAGAGAGAGTGCTGTCTCCATCCGGACCGTGGGAGGACATGTGGGAGTGCAGCTAAATTACGTCTCCCATGAGATCGTAAAGGGGAAGCCCGCGCTTCCCGGGCTGCCTTCTACTTTTCCGGGAGAGGAGGATTGCGACACCCTGATCCTGCACCTGGAGGACCAGACGACCGGTTTGACGGCAGAACTGATCTATACTACATTTGAAAAAGTAGATGTGATCACCCGCAGTGTAATCCTGAAAAATACAGCAGAACAGCCGATTTATCTGACAAAAGTTATGTCTGCCTGCCTGGATCTGGATTGCACGGATGAAAAGTATGACATCCTTACCTTGCACGGTTCCTGGGGGAGAGAACGTCAGATGGAAAGGAGAAGCCTGATGCATGGTAAGCAGAGCGTTGGGTCTGTCAGAGGAGAATCCTCCCACCAGGAGCATCCGTTTATTGCATTGCTGTCAGAAAATGCAACGCAGGATACCGGTGAAGTCTACGGCATGCATTTTGTATATTCCGGTAATTTCCTGGCACAGGCAGAGCTGTCACAGTTCGACTCCATCCGTATGACAATGGGGATCCATCCGGAGAATTTTGTATGGAAGCTGGAGCAGGGAGAAAGCTTTGCTGCGCCCGAAGTAGTAATGACTTATTCTTCAGAGGGGCTTAGCGGTATGACACATCATTATCATGATATGTACCGCGAGCATCTGATCCGTGGAGAATACCGGGATAAAAAGCGTCCGATCCTGATCAATAACTGGGAAGCTACGTACTTTGATTTTAATACCGATAGATTATTAAAGATTGCAAAGCAGGCATCAAAGCTTGGGATTGAAATGTTGGTCATGGACGATGGCTGGTTTGGACACCGTAATGATGACAGCACGAGCCTGGGTGACTGGAAAGTCAATGAGCAGAAGCTGCCGGGAGGTCTGAAACTTCTGGTGGATCAGGTAAATGCCATGGGACTGAAGTTCGGTATCTGGTTCGAACCGGAGATGATCTCGCCGGATTCGGAACTGTACAGAGAACATCCCGACTGGGCAATCGCCATTCCGGGACGTGTGGGAAGCCTGTGCCGTAATCAGTATGTACTGGATCTGTCCCGGAAGGAAGTCAGAGATCATGCTTTTGAAAGTGTGGCAGCAGTGCTGCACAGCGCCAATATCGAATATGTGAAATGGGACATGAACCGTCAGCTGTCGGATCTGGGCAGCGTGGAACTGCCTGCGGATCGTCAGGGAGAGTTGTACCACAGATATGTGTTGGGGGTATACGAACTGCAGGAGAGACTGCTTGCGGAATTTCCTCATCTGCTCTTAGAGAATTGTTCCGGTGGTGGAGCAAGATTCGATCCGGGCATGCTGTATTATAGTCCGCAGATCTGGTGCTCGGATGATACGGATGCCATTGAACGGTTGAAGATTCAGGAAGGCACGATGCTGCTATATCCGTTATCCACTATGGGAGCCCATGTATCGGATTGCCCCAACCACGCCTTGGGAAGAGTGACACCTTTTGAGACCAGGGGTCATGTGGCACTGGCAGGCACCTTCGGCTACGAGCTTGATATCACGAAGATTCCTGAGGAGGACAGGCAGCAGATCCCCGCACAGACCGCTATGTATCACAAATACAACGATCTGATCCGCAGGGGAGATTACTGGCGGATCGCGTCATATTTAGAAAACGGCAGCTACGACTGCTACATGGTAGCTTCCAAGGATAAAAAGGAAGCGCTGATAACTTATGTACAGGTATTATCAAGACCGAATTTTCACAGCAGAAGAGTGCGTCTGAAAGGATTGTCACCGGAAAACCGCTACCGCATAGAGGAGACCGGAGAAGTACTCGGCGGTGATGTGCTGATGCAGGCCGGCATGTTAATAGCACCTTTGTGGGGTGACTACCGCAGCAGGCTGATCCATTTGACTGAGGCGTAAAACTGGGCAGGAGCATGCCTTGACAAAAGATTTTCAGATTACTAAGATTTAAGTAGGGTTGATGATTTAACGGAGATGACAGTGAAAATAGCGATAAGGAGTACGAAATTATGGCAAAAGCAGTAAAATTAGCAGATATCGCAGAACGGGTAGGAGTCAGCACGGTAACAGTGTCAAAAGCACTGTCCGGACAAAAAGGCGTCAGTGAGGAAGTAAGGGAAAAAATCCACAGTATTGCGGAAGAACTGGGTTATCAGCAGCCGTCAGCGGCAAGAAAAAGTCAGAACCAAAAGAGCTACAATATCGGCATCTTGATCTCTGAGAGATTTTTGGATAAATATGAGTCCTTTTACTGGCAGATGTATCAGTCGGTAGCTACCAGAGCCACAGCAAAGGAATGCTTTACCATGCTGGAGGTCATCGGAATAGCAGAGGAAGAGAATGGCAGATTGCCGAAGCTGGTACAGGAACGCAAGGTGGATGGCATTATCGTCATTGGTAAAATGATGGATGATTACCTGCAGCATTTGAATACAGAAGCTGGGATCCCTGTGATCTATCTGGATTATTATAACGGCAGAGAAGCCAGTGATTCCGTGATCTCCAACAGCTACTACGGAACCTATGAGCTGACATATTATCTGTACCGGATGGGACACCGCAAGATCGCTTATGTGGGAACCCTGCTGGCCACCGAGAGCATTACGGACCGATATTTCGGTTATCAAAAGGCTCTTTTAGAGCTGGGACTGGAACAGAAGAAGGAATGGGTGCTGGATGATCGTCATATTGAGACCGGCAAGATCGATACGGTGAATATGTTGCAGCTTCCGAAGGATATGCCTACCGCGTTCGTATGCAACTGCGATCTGACCGCGAGCCTTCTCATTAAGAAGCTGAAAGAGAACGGATATCGTGTACCGGAGGATATCTCAGTGGTCGGCTTTGATAATTACCTGTATCCCGGACTCAGTGATATCCGTATTACTACTTATGAAGTAGATATGGGAGAGATGGCGAGAAGAGCTATTCATAATATGATCAAGAAAATCACCAGTGATAATTTCAAAGGGGGAGTCACCGTGGTGGAAGGCCGCCTGGTGCTGAAGGACAGTGTGTCTCACGTATAGACTGCGGTGCATTCTGCCTGTAGACGAAGGGTGTGACACCAGTGTGCTTTTTGAACAGGTGGATGAAATGATTGGTATTGTCGATGCCTACCATAGACCCCACCTCATGAATCGGATCATCCGTAGATAGGAGCAGCGATTTAGCTGCTTCTATTTTTTTCTCTTGCAGATATTGCAGCGGAGAAGTATGGAAGGCGGCGGAGAATTCCCGGCACAGGCGGTAGCGGCTGATCCCCAGTGTCTGCTCAAAATATTCCAGAGAGTGATTTTCTGCATAGTTTTCCTCGAAATCCGCTTTCATAGACAGCAGATAGGTAGGAACAGGTCTGGCATCCCGGGAGACGGACAGGGCAGACAATGCCAGCTCGGTGAACATGCCGGTCAGCTCCCTATGAATCTGCAGCTGCTCTGCGGGGGTCGGAGTAAAGGGAAATTTTGTTAGTTGCTGCATGCGCTGTGAGACACAGGAACCGATGGGAATCGGATAACAACAGGTAAAATTAGCTTCAAATATGCTATAATAAGAAGAAAGTTCCTTCCCACTTAAGAAAAACATCTGAAAGCGCCACTTTCCCTGCAACAGTCGGAGGGAGAAACCCTGACTGCAATCTAAGAACAACAGATGCTCGCGATCCAGGACCACCTCGCTGCCCTGAGTGGCGAGGAGAGCACTACCCTCTAAGGTGTAGAGCAGCAGATAAGAAGGAAAGGGGTTCCATTCATAATAAAAGGGATCTAACAGGCGGAATTCCCCACCGGCCAGAGGCAGTAAAAAGCCTTTGTCTTCCAGGGATACTTTGTAGATCTGTCCCAGTAGGATCTCTGGGGAACGTTGTCCCTCCACATCAGAGGAAGTGTGCTTTAATGCGTTAAGAAAAGTGGTGGAAATGTTCATACAAAAACCTTGCCTTTCCGCAATCTTCAAAC
>OQVI01002112.1_pt1 | contig 13022 bp, 4 predicted proteins | sample 1691651 | NCBI WGS metagenome assembly OQVI01 (sample SAMN03418287, study PRJEB22391) | human gut metagenome | biome: human-gut; feature: organic feature; material: feces | host: Homo sapiens | place: Italy | collected 2013-04
CTGATCGTCGGTGCCGTCGGGGATGCCGGGCTTAGTGGGGTCATCTCGTCTCCAAAACAGGACCCCCTTTTTGGAATAATCCAAAACATCATCTTCATCTGCGTAGCTGCAAACATCAAACTCCCATTCCGTCTTATCGTTCAGGCCGAAAAAGTAAATTCCATCCTTTGTCTTAAAGGCCCGTGGAGTGATGGTCGCCGTATAGGCACCGTCCTTCAGGTTCCACTCAGAAATGTCAATGGTAACCTTTTTCCCATCAATAGAAATATTGCTCGCACTGGCAGTCGTTAGGTATTGCGCAACAATGTTGTCATCCCCATCCCGCAGGTTGATAGTTCCCAGGCCGAATTCGACTTCCTTATTGAACAGTATTTCAATCTTAGTATTGGGGCGGATCGTGGCGTGGTTGGGTGTGATCTTGACGATCCGGAGAAGATTATCCCGAGCCTCCATTCCCGGATCCCACGGACACTGGTCAAGGGTCTTGAAGGTGTAGCCATACTTTTCCGCATAATCCTGCGCCGTGGAGTCGATGTAGCCATAAATCGTGGTCTGTGTGGGAGAACCAAGAGTGTCTTTATCTTCATATATTTCGCACTCTGGATTCAGCATCGCAAGAGCTGTTAGATTATCACAACCATAGAATACTTTGGACCCCATACTAGTCACGCTATTTGGAATCGTCACGCTTGTCAAGCCGCTGCAGCCAGAGAATGCATATTCTCCAATGCTCGTCACACTATTCGGTATCATCACACTCGAACCTGTGTAGCCACAGAATGCATTGGGCTTAATGCTCGTCACATCATCTGGAATCACCAAATCTGTTACAAGTATGCCATTCACATACAGATTATGAGCATAATACAATGGATTTGCTGAACAACACAATCCAAAATTAATTTTACACCATGTCGCAATATCTGTGATGTGCACCTCCTTTAGATTGTTGCAGTAGCCGAAAGCATTGTTCCCAATGCTCGTTACACTATTCGGAATAATTACGCTCGTCAAGCTACTGCAACTACTGAATGCATTGTGCCCAATGCTCGTCACGCTATTCGGAATTGTCACACTCGTCAAGTTGCTACAGTGAATGAATGCACCGTTTCCAATGCTCGCCACGCCATCCGGGATCACCAAATCCGTTACAAGTGTGCCGTTCACATACAGATTATGAGCAATACAATGGATTTGATGGATACACCTCAAAAACGATTTTACACCATGCCGCAATATCTGTTATATATACCTCCTTTAGATTGTTGCAGTAGTCAAAAGCACTGTTCCCAATGCTCGTCACGCTATTCGGAACTGTCACGCTCGTCAAGCTGCTACAGCCACAGAATGCATAGTCCCCTATACTCGTCACATCATTTGGAATCGCCAAATCCGTTATGTGTGTTCCGTTCACATACAGATCATGCGCATAAGAAATGGGATTAGCATGCACATCCCCGAAAGTGATTTTACACCATGCCGCAATATCTGTTATATATACCTCCTTTAGATTGTTGCAGTAGTCAAAAGCACTGTTCCCAATGCTTGTCACACTATTTGGAATCGCCACACTCGTTAAACTGCTGCAGTCACAGAATGCCTTACTCCCGATATGGGTCACACTATTGGGAATCGTCACGCTCGTCAAGCTACTGCAGCCACGGAATGCATAATTCTCGATGTGGGTCACACTATTCGGAATCGCCACGCTCGTTAAGCTACTGCAGCCAGAAAATGCGCTATTCCCGATGATGTTTACACTATTGGGAATCGTCACGCTCGTTAAGCTACTGCAGCCAGCGAAAGCGTAGGTCCTAATGTAGGTCACACTATTTGGAATCGTCACGCTCGTTAAGCTGCTGCAGCCACAGAATGCATACATCCCGATATAGGTCACACTATTCGGAATTTTCACACTCGTTAAACTGCTACAGTCACAGAATGCATCTCTCCCGATGCTCGTCACACTATTCGGAATGATTACACTCGTCAAACTACTGCAGCCACAGAATGCACCGTCCCCAATGCTCGTCACGCCATTGGGAATCGTTATGCTCATCAAGCCCTTGCAACCATTGAATACAGCGTCCCCAATGCTCGTTACACTATTCGGAATGGTCACACTCGTCAAGCTGCTGCAGCCATAGAATGCCCCGTTTCCAATGCTCGTCACGCTATTTGGAATCGTTACGCTCGTCAAACTGCTGCAGTAAGAAAACGCATCACTCCCAATGCTCGTCACGCTATTCGGTATCGTTACGCTCGTCAAACTGCTGCAGTAAGAAAACGCATCACTCCCAATGCTCGTCACGCCATTCGGAATGGTCACACTCGTCAAGCTACTGCAGTAATAAAATGCATAGTCTCCAATGCTCGTCACACTATTCGGAATGGTCACACTCGTCAAGCTGCTGCAGTAAGAAAACGCCTCACTCCCAATGCTCGCCACGCCATTTTTTAGAATTACTTCTTTTATACTCGAGTGACTTGACGCCCATGGTGTTTTTTCTTGCCGGGTGTAATCCCACATATCCCCCGTCCCAGAAATCGTCAGTGTACCCTCCGCATCCAATTCCCAAGTCAGATTGTCGCCGCAGCTGCCGTTGGAAACGGTTTCCGCCGCCATTGCGCTCACGGGCAGCAGTGTCAGCAGTATGCATAGGCACAGCAGTGCACTAACAAGTCTTTTCATTTGCGTTCCTCCAAGATTATATATGTTTCTCAAGTGATCAGCGTCTGAGTGGAGCCAAAGAAGGCTATTCCACTTTTTCAGACCTTGCCGCACACGCCGCCGGACAGCAGCATGCGCGCGTCAAGGTTTCTATATTTCTAACCCCTCCTCAGCTTTTCCAGAATATCCAGGTATTCCTCCGGTAAGGTCAGCTGCGGTTGATCGGCGATTTTCCAGCCCAGCGGATCCGTGCTGCGGCGCACCTCCTCCAGCATATCCGGTATAGCCAGCAGCTTTTCCCGGCAAACCTGCGCGCTGGCGTCATCTCCCGACTGCCAATAAAACAGCATGGCCGTATACAGCTTTTGAAAATAGTCGCCGTATTCGGCAAGCGTATAACGGCTGCAGGCAATGGCCGACTCCTTCTCCTGCATCATGGCTCGTATATTCCCCGACGCATACGCTGCGTTGGCCTTGGCGTCATGGCCCAGCGCTGAGTATGGGCTGCACGCCAGCAGCTGGTCCGCCACCGCGTTCAGCTGCTCCGCGTCATCCAGGGTGGTAAGCTGTTTTTCCAGCGCCCGCGTGTAAAACGGCGTAACCCGTAAAGCGGCCTGTGCGTTGCCCGTCAAAAACAGGAGGTCCCCTATGCTGAGCCAGAAGCTCACAGCAAGAAAGCAGTAGGCCAGAAGTGTGACAGACATGGCTCCCGTTCTTCGAAGCCGGCAGCACTTCCCACCGTCTATTTGCAGCGCAGGCAGCAGAAGAAGCCAAATCGCCAGAAATTGCAGGTCAAAGTCAACCAGCGCATGTCCCAGCAACACGACCAACAGCATACGCTGGCGCATGGATGCCGATCGGCTGAAAATCCCGTGTATACCCGCGGCAGCGCAAAGGCCAGCTGGGAGCCATCCCACGTCGATCAGCAGCTGCAACAATTCATTGTGCACATAGGCCACGCTGTAAACACCGTGCTGGAAGCTTCCCTGCAAGGCATAATAGCCCATATAGCCTACGCCAAAGGGATGCTTCAAAATAACAGGAAGCAGGTCCTTTGCATACAGTATGCGTCCCAGCAAGGTACTGGAACCAGCCGCAGCCGGGTCGTAATGCTCACCCCCACTGAGGAAATATGTCAGCACGGCATACAGCCCTGCGGCTGCTGTCAGGCAGCAGAATAAGAGAAGAGCACGCTTCCCGCTGCGACTCACTATGCCAATTGCCGCCAGTACTGCCACCAGGAGCAACATAGCCCCGCGGCTGCCGCTTTCCAATACACCGAAAATCAGTAACGCGCAGAGGGTATATTCGCACCAGGAGCGATTCTGCTGTGTGCAGACCAGCACCAGTGCGGCAATCAGAAACACCGCGAAGGTATTCGGATATTCAAAAAAACCGGCCAGACGCTGATTCACCAGAACCATATCCTGCAGGCCGGGGATCTTTCCCACCAGAAAACTCAGCAATACCATTTCCCCCGCTCCCCAGGGAAGCAGTGCGTAAACGGAATCGCGTTCTCCCGGAGCAACTTGTGACAGGGCCAATACATATAGAAGCAACGGAAATGTGTGTACAAAGCCAAACGGAGCCATTCCCTTGTCTGCGGCCCAGGCCACGCTACACGCATAGGCCAGCGGCAGCAGCAAAATCGCCACAGTTGATAAATTCCAGCGGAACGTGAGCTGACCGTTTCTTTTGAATGCAGACGCGATGTACCAAACCAGGTAAATACCTACCGGAACAGCGGCAAATGAATAAAAACCGCCGGAGGCAAAGGGAAGTACGAATCCCAGCCATGCCAGCGATTTTGCATCGCCCGGCACGGCGGCCTTCCGCCTATGCAGAATAAGCCACCCCAGAACACCGTTTACCAGGCAGATCGCCCCATACAGCAGGAGCTTGCGGGCAAGGGGGCCGAGCAATGTCTGAAACAGCATAATTTCCTCCGAAATCTGAAAATACAGAAAGGGAACACCCAGATCAGGGCTTTTGCACTGGGTGTTCCCTTTTCCGCTATCTTGGAAACCCAACGATTTCCTTACTGCGTTATGTTATACGGTGTGCTTTTTCTTGTTCAGCACCACTGCCCCGCCCATCGTTGCCAGGACGGCCATGGCGGCATAGAGGACTACGCCGGCATCTCCGGTTTTCGGAGTCGTGGGTTGATCGGGCTTGGCGGGCTGATCGGGCTCGCCGGTCGCGGGAATGGTCTCTGTGCGGGTCACACCGCAGATGGTGCAAGTGAAGGTTTTTTCGCCCGTCTCTGCTGCAGTGGCCTCCTTGGTGATCTTCCCCTCATCCCAATGGTGACCGGTGGCGGGGATCGTCACATCAGCAGTCTCTTTTTCACCGACCTCATCAGTGAAGTTCTTCTGGCAGCGAGCACAGCTCCAGTATTCCGTGTTGCCATCTTCGGTGCAGGTGGCAGCCTTGGCGGCATGGTGGGTCATGTCGTGGCCCAGGGCCTCGATAACCTGACCGTCAGCGATCTTTTTACCGCAGTCCAGGCACCAAGTATCGCCGCTGTAGCCGTCCTCGGTGCAGGTGGCATCCTTCTGACCCCGCACTTCGGTGTTTCCAGCATGGTTGTCGGGGTCCACCGGCAGCGTCACATTCTGCACCTCACGGGTACCGGCCTCGTCAACGAAGCTCTTCTGGCAGCGAGCACAGGTCCAGTATTCGATGTTGCCCTCTGCAACGCAGGTGGCAGCCTTGGCGGCATGGTGGGTCATGTCATGACCCAGAGCCTCAAGGACTTCCTCCTCCGTGGCCTGGCAGCGCAGGCAGGTATGATGTCTCAGGCCCTTTTCCGTGCAGGTGGCAGCCGTGTCCTCGATCCACTGATCCCAATCGTGGCCCAGAGCAGGAGCCACCAGAGACGTCAGCTCCAGTGCACCGGCAGCATCGCTGTAATCCTTGCCGCACTTGGTGCAGTGCCAATACTCTACGGTACCATCGTTCGTGCAGGTGGCGGGCACAGCGTCATGATGGATCATGTTGTGGGTGTGATCCAGCTTGGGAATCTCCACGCCCTCCTTGGCATACTGGCAGACGGTGCACTCCTCATGCTTCATGCCGGTGCTTTCCTCGGTGGGCTCTCTGTCGATTACCCACTGGAAGTCATGAGCGGCCACATCCGTCTTGCTGCCGCAGTCGCAGGCGTGCCAATGATTTTCCGCGTCACTGGACCAATTCTTGCTGTAGTTGTGGCCCTGGGCGGGCAGAATGGTGTCCGCCTCTGTGATCTCCTTGGTGCAGGCCTGATCGCTGAAGAACTTGCCGCAGCGGGCGCAGGTCCAATACTCGATGTTGCCGTTTTCCTCGTGGGTAGGCTCCACGCGATCATGGTGCCGGCTGTCGTGGCCCAGGGCATCGACAACGGGGATCGCATCAATGGCGTTGCCATCCTTATCCAGCATCTGGCCGCAGGCATCGCAGGTGTAGTACACCTCGCTGCCCGGCTCAGTGCAGGTAGCGGCAACTGCCGGATGCTCCGTTTTCGCGGTGTGGGGGCATGTAATGGTCAGCGTGGCAGTGGCTACCGCCGTATCCTCCCAGTACTCGTCGCTGCCCTGGAAAATATCCGCTGTGATCAGAAGGGTCTTCAGGCCAAGCGTATACGTTCCTGCAGGCGTGTTTGCCGGGATGGTGAAGGTGATGTCGCAGATGTGGTCCGTCTCGTAGTTGTCCGGGGTGAAGGACATCCACGCGACCTTGCCGCTGCCGATCTGGAAACCGGGCAGGTCCTGCGACGAGACAGCGGTTCCTTTGATGCCGCCTTCCTCGACGACGTCGGCCTCAAAGGAGTCCAGGGTAATCTTCTGATTGACCTTGATGGAGACGACGACGGTCTGTTCCTGATCGGACACATAGACAGTCGGCTTGTCCAACTCAGCCGAGAAGACGGCCCCTCGGTTGTTGCTTTCGTTGGCGGCCAGTGCCGGCACGCAGAGCGAAACGCTCAGCAGTGCCACCAGCAGCAATGCCAACAATCGCTTGCTCAGGTGTTTCATGCTGTGATCTTCCTTTCTGTTATTTTCCAACACGCTTTCCGCGTGTATTGGACAGTTTTACATGGGTGGAAGCTGCCGCTCACCACTTCACGGAGGCGCTGTTGGTGACGGCAGAGAGGATCTGTCGGGCTTCCATGGCGCTGATCTTTCCGTCGCCGTTGAGGTCGGCGCAGAGCATTTGCAGAGCGTCCAGGCTGCCGGCGCGGGTAACGGCTGTCATGACCCGCCGGGCCTCCTTGGCCGTAAGCTTGCCGTCCCCGTCCAAGTCGCCGCGCACTGCCACAGTGACCTCCGACACGCCCTCAGGCAGGGTATAGCTGTAGCTGCCGTTGGCGTTGGCGGTAGGCGTCAGACGGACATAGCTTCCATCTGCGTCCTTATACGCCGCCACACAGGCCCGGTCACAGGTCACCGTCAGCGTCTGCCCGTCCACCCGGCACACCGGCGCGTTATCCCCGCCGATGGGATTCACGACTACAGGGTCTATCCCACCGAAGTGGATGGTAGCATTCAGCAGAGGATCGTTGTTATCATCGATTTCCATTTTCTGCCACCGTCTCTCCGTTCCGGGGTAATAGACATCTTGGAGACCGGTGCAGCCGAAAAAGGCACCGTCTCCAATACTAGTCACACTGCCTGGAATATTCACGCTGGTCAGGGAACTGCAATCGTAAAAAGCGTAGTTTAAGATGCTGGTTACACCTTCCGGGATGTCCGCGCTTTTTAGCGAACTGCAGCCATAAAAGGTGCCCCACTCAATGCTGGTCACACCATTTGGAATGTTCACACTGGTCAGGGCGCTGCACCAGCCAAAGGCACGGTCTCCAATACTAGTCACACTGTCGGGAATTGTGATTGCATTCAGCGACTTGCAGCCGCTGAATGCAGCGTTGGAAATGGCAATCAGACTCTGCGGCAGGGATATACTTGTCACAGCCCCCGAAGACGCAAATGCACTATCCATCATCACACGCGTTTCGTCCCGGACGGTATAGCTCGTAGCAGAATCCTTGTTTGCCACCGCCACTAGATACGGCCCTACGTACAGGATATTGCCCTCCCAGTTATCGGCGTTATTGTAGTAGACGGTTCCGTCGAGGATTCCGGCTCCAAGCTTCGTGATCTGCCCGGGCCATACAACATCTGCAAGGGCAGTACAATTATAAAAGGCGTCCTCCCCAATACTAGTCACACCGTCCGGAATGTTCACACTGGTCAGAGAGTGGCAGCCTCTAAAGGTGGCTCTCTCAATGCTGGCCACACCATCTGGAATGTTCACACTGGTCAGGGAGCTGCAGCCGCTAAAAGCACCGCTCCCAATACTAGTCACACTGTCCGGAATCCTTATATTAACCAGGGATTCGCAGCTGTAAAAAGCCCAGACTCCGATTCCTGTAATACTTTCCGGCAACTCGATTTCCTTCAGCGATGTACAATTAGCAAAGGATAGGTATGTTATATCCGTTACACTGTCCGGAATATTGATTTTTCCCAGTGATGTACAGCCTTGAAATGTTCCGGCTGGAATAGCAGCCAGTCCCTGGGGCAGAGTTATGTCTGTCATGGTTTTTAAGCCAGAAAATGCTTCGTTTGCCATTATGCGAGTTCCAGCTCGGACCGTATAGCTTGCGGCAGAATCTTCGCCTGCCACTGAGATTAGATACGGCCCTGCATACAGGATGTTTTCCACCCAGTTATCAGCGTTATTGTAGTAGGCCGATCCATCAACGACCCCTGCTCCAATTGCTGTGAGTTGTCCCGGCCAAGCAATATTCGTCAGAGCTTTGCAATTCGCAAAAGCACAGTCTCCGATTATAGTCACATCCTCTGGAATGTTCACACTGGTCAGAAAACTGCAGCCTCTAAAGGCATAGTCTCCGATACTGGTCACACTGTTTGGGATTGTCACACTGGCCAGAGAACTGCAGCCCTCAAAGGCACAGTTCCCAATACTAGTCACACCGTTTGGAATGTTCACACTGGTCAGAGAGCTGCAGTCTCTAAAGGTATCCCTCTCAATGCTGGTCACACCGTCCGGAATATTCACACTGGTCAGGGAACTGCAGCCGCTAAAGGCATCGCCACCAATGCTGGTCACACCATTTGGGATGCTCACGCTGGTCAAAGAACTACAACCGTAAAAGGCTCCCCACCCAATGCTGGTCACACTGTCTGGAATGCTCACACTGGTCAGGGCGCTGCAGTCGCAAAAGGTATAGTTTTCAATGCTGGTCACACCGCTCGGGATTGTCACACTGGTCAGGGAACTACAGCCGTAAAAGACCCGCTGCCCAATGTCGGTTACGCTGTTAGGGATTGTCACACCGGTCAAGGAACTGCAGCCGCTAAAGGTACCGTACCCAATGTAAGTCACGCCATTTGGAATATTTACGTTGGTCAGAGAGCCGCAGTTCTCGAAGGCACCGCTCCCAATGCTGGTCACACTGTCCGGAATTGTCACACTGGTCAGGGAACTGCAGCCGTAAAAGGCATAGTACCCAATGCTGGTCACGCTGTCCGGAATACTCACACTGGTCAGGGAACTGCAATCGGAAAAAGCATAGCTCCCAATGCCAATCACGCCATTGCCTATTATGACCGTCTGGATACGATCGGCATATTCATGCCAGGGTGCGAATTCCGAGTAGCTATAGTAGTCCGTCATATCCCCCGTGCCGGAGATGGTCAGGACCCCGTCGCTGGACAGCGTCCATGTCAGATTTTCGCCGCAGGTGCCGGACGCAGTGTCGTCCGCCCAGCCAGCGGTGGGCAGCATGGTCAGCAGCATCAGTGCCGCCAGCAGACAGGATAACAATCGTTTCATTTTCTTTCCTCCTTATATTTTTTCCCACCGCACCGGCAAGCCGGTTCTCACCGGTGCGGCGGAGATGCTCACCACTTCACGGAGGCGCTATTGGTGACGGCAGAGAGGACCTGCCGGGCTTCCATGGCACTGATCTTCCCGTCGCCGTTGAGGTCGGCGCAGAGCATTTGCAGAGCGTCCAGGCTGCCGGCGCGGGTAACGGCTGTCATGACCCGCCGTGCCTCCTTGGCCGTAAGCTTGCCGTCCCCATCCAGGTCGCCCCGCACCGCCACAGTGACCTCCGCCACACCCTCAGGTAGGGTATAGCTGTAGCTGCCGTTGGCGTTGGCGGTGGGGATCAGGCGGACGTAGTTCCCATCCGCATCCTTATACGCCGCCACGCAGGCTCGGTCGCAGGTCACCGTCAGCGTCTGCCCGTCTACCTGGCACGCCGGCGCATTGTCCCCACCGATGGGGTTCACAACTACCGCGGAGGCCTCTGCCCGGATGCCCGTAACCTTGAAGCCCCACTCGCTGCCGGAACCGTCGCTGTTTATCTGAATCTTCACCATATCACCGGGGACCGTGACGGTGGTTCCGGCCAGCTCTGTGCCGGTGTATTTGCCGATCTGCTGCCCGTTTCCATCATAAATGTACAAATAGTCGAAGCCGTCCTCCATGCGGGTCCGCTCATCGAAGGTCACATACAGCTTCTGTGCCCCGGGGCTGGTGTACAGCCAGACATCCGTGCAGCTGTCCGGATAATCGTGGGGACTCTCCATCTGCTCCGGCTGGGTGCAGATATAAGCGGTGTTGCTGACGGTAACCTGGCAGGTCCTCGTCACGCCGCTGCCGTCCAGTGCGGCGGCCGTAACGGTAGACGTACCTTTTTTCAGCGCCGTCACCAGACCGTTTTCATCCACGGACGCCACGGCGGGATCGGAGCTGGTCCACTGGACCCGTTGATCGGCGGCATTGGAGGGATACACGCTGGCCTGAAGCTGGAATGTATCCGTTGCCTCCATCGTCAGCGAGGACCGGTTCAGGGAAATGCTGGTCACAGGCTGCAGCACCGTTACCTTGCAGCTGGCGCTGGCCTTGCCCACGCTGACCTTGATGGTGGCGGTGCCCACGCCCACGGCTTTCACCAGGCCGGTATCGCTGACCGTCACCACAGCGGTGTCGCTGCTTTTCCAAACCACCTCGTCGGTGAAGTCCTCCGGCGTTACCGTCAGCATCAGTTGGCCGGAGGCACCCTTGTTCAGGGTCAGGGCCGTCTGATCCAGGCTGGCAGAGGTGGCAGAGACCTGCCGGTCCACGAATTTGATGCTGTTGGTTTTGGCGAAGGTCTCGGCATATGTTCCGGCCACGCCGTAAATCGTCAGCTTGTCCAGGTAGCTGAAAGCGTTGGCGGAAATGCTGGTGACGCTGCGGGGGATGGTAATGGAGCTGAACTTGACAGAATCCTTGAAGGCGTTGTCCTTGATGGCTGTCACGCGCCGGGGCACCGTCAGCTGCTCCAGTGCGTCGCAGTGCCGGAAAGCGGAGGCGGGGATGGTCGTGATGCCGGCGCCCAGCTTCACATCCGTCAGAGCATCGCAGTCATAGAACACGGAATCGCCCAGCGACGTCACGCTGTCGGGGATGGTGATTTTTGTCAGCCCATCGCAGTCGTAAAACGCCTGATAACCCACAGAGGTAACCGTGGCCGGGATGTCCATTTCCGTGATGGCGTCGCAATTGTAGAACGCATTAGACTCGATGAGCTCCGGCGCCTTGCTCCACACGAGTTCCTTCAGCGCGGTGCAGTTTTTGAAAGCACTGTCCCGGATATTCTTCACAGACTCCGGCAGCACCAGTTTCTCCAGTGCCGTGCAGCCCGCAAAGGTGGAGGCCATGATATTTTCGCGGCTGCTGGGCAGGGTCACATCTGTAAGGCTGGTGCAGTTGGCAAAGACTGATTTGCCCATACTGGTCATGGAATCAGGAATCTTCACCTCAAGCAGACTGGTGCAAGTGTTGAAAGCATTGGCGTTTATCGTTTTCACACCCTTGCCAAAGTCGACATGCTTCAGTCCCGTGGCTTTGAAGAAAGCGGAATCGCCAATCTCTGTTACGGAATCGGGAATGGTGATGGTTTCAATACCCGGGCAGTTCGCAAACAGGCCACCGGCCACGACGGTTGCGCTGTCCTCAATAGTAACGTCTTTCAACCCATCACAGTTATAAAAAGCGCCGGACTGATAATCATAGACATATTCAGGTATATATGCCGTGCCTGATTTCGTGAGGGTTTTGGGAATCGTAATAGACGTCAGGCTGTCGCAATCGAAGAACGCATGGGCGTCCATCTGGACCAGCCTGCGGGACAATTTCACATCAGAAAGTGCGCTGCACTTGGCAAATGCTCCGGCGCTGATTATTTCCACAGAGTCAGGAATTGCGATTTTTTCAAGAGCACTGCATTTTGCAAAAGATTGCTTTCCCAGCTTCGTCAGGGAATCAGACAGCTTAACATCCGTTAGGTGCGCACAGTTGCCGAATGCATACTCTCCTATAGAAGTCACGGAATCGGGAATAGTAATGGCCTCGATACCCGGGCAGTTTGCAAACAGGCCACTGGCCACAACAGTTGTCCCGTTCTCAATGGTAACGTCCTTCAACCCGTCGCAGTTATAAAAGGCGCCGAACTGATAGTCATAGGCATATTCAGGTATATATGCCGTGCCTGATTTCGCGAGGGTCTTAGGAATTGTAATAAAAGTTAGCTTGTCGCAGTCGAAAAACGCATGGGCGTCCATCTGGACCAGCCTGCTGGACAATTTCACATCAGAAAGTGCGCTGCACTTGGCAAATGCTCCGGCGCAAATTATTTCCACCGAGTTGGGGATTGTAATTTTTTCAAGAGCCGTGCATTTGGCGAAGGACTGCCCGCCTAATTTTGTCAGGGATTCAGAGAGTTTAACGTCCGTTAAATGGATACAGTTGCCGAATGCATAGTCGCCAATCTCTGTTACAGAATTGGGAATAGTGATGGATTCGATACCCGGACAATTTGCAAACAATCCACCGGCCACAATAGTTGCACCATCCTCAATGGTAACGTTCTTCAAACCATCGCAGTTATAAAAGGCACCGTTTTGATAGCCGTAGGCGTATTCATTGATATATGCATCCGATGATTTCGTGAGGGTCTTAGGAATTGTAATAGACGTCAAGCTGTCGCAATCAAAGAATGCGTGGGCGTCCATCTGTTCAAGAGTACTGGACAACTTTACGTAATGGAGCGCACTGCATTGGGCAAATGCTCCGGCGCTGATTGTTACAGTATCCGGTATATCTATTGCCCATAGGGAGGTGCAGCTGGCAAATGCTCTAGTGCCTATGGTCGTTAGCCCATCATTCAATGTAATACTCGAAAGGCTGTTGCATCCGAAAAATGCCAAATCGCCGATAGCCGTAACAGTATCTGGGAAAGATACTGCCCGCAGCAGTGAATTCCCTTTAAACGCCTCATTCCCAATCGCTACCACAG